>Ga0180215_1000280_pt1 | contig 69284 bp, 61 predicted proteins | sample eDN3rd37CBELigBY_FD_128871 | JGI IMG/M metagenome (GOLD analysis project Ga0180215, IMG submission 128871) | Enriched backyard soil microbial communities from Emeryville, California, USA - eDNA 3rd pass 37_C BE-Lig BY (version 2) (version 2) | ecosystem: Environmental > Terrestrial > Soil >...
CAGCCTCACGCTGGCGTTCAGGGCATTAAGGGGCAGGGTCAGTTAGCGCCCGCTTTTCGTTCTTCCCTGCGCTTCAGTGATTCGCCACAGCTTTCTCGATGGATGACATGTTCGGGGAACGCCTCTCTGCTCCCCCTGTCATCCCGACGCAGGAGGGATCTCGTGACTCGTTCGCGCCTCGATCAGTCAACGAGGACGAAATCCCTCCGTTCGTCGGGATGACAGGGGGAGCAGAGAGGCGCAACCTGACACGTCCGGGGTGGGTAACTACTCGGGACGACAGGAAGGGGTATTCCGTACTTCGCGTCAGACCGGCACGTAGGTCAGCACCTTGATCGGTCCGTCAGCGCACTGGATGGTGACGCCTTCGTCGTCCCGGTCGATGATCGTGCCTGGCTCGATGCCGGCAACCGTGTTGGTCGGTAGCAACCGCGCCTGGAAGATCCGCGATGGGACTTCGTCAATCGTGCCAACCGCGCCGGGCGGTTCGACCATCGCGGCGTACGCGCGGACCTGGTTGTAGACCCGCCGGGCGGGACTGTTCCAGTCGATGATACGATGGGTTTCCGGCATCACGCCGAAGTAGGTTGCCTGTGATTCGTCCTGAGGCTCGCCGGGATCGCCAGCGATGACACGTTGCAGGGCTGCCGAGACGACGGCTGGTGCATGGGTGTAGAGCGCCTGCATGTATGCCGCCAGATCGTCGTCATCGCTGACCTCGAAGGCTGCCTGGGCGAGGATCGGGCCTGCGTCGAAGTCTGCGACCATCCGGTGTGCGGTGATCCCCGACTGACGTTCGCCGTTGAGCAGCGTCCAGTTCGGCGTCATCGTCCCCCGATACTTCGGCAGTAGTGACGGATGGATGTTGAATGCGCCGAGGCGTGGAAGATCGATGACCGCCTGTGGGATGCGCCATGGGAAGACGGTCGAAATGATGAGATCAGGTTGCATCGGTGCCAACATCGATGCCCAGTACCGCGGGGTGTCGGAGACGATGACGGTCGCGGTATCCGGGACATTGCTGACGACATGGGCAACATTCGGGTTGCGCTTGCGCGACGTGACAACCCCTACGAGCCGATGTCCATGCGCGGCGAGCAATTGCGGGTAGGCCGCTGCGACCTCCGGCATGTCGGTAAAGACGATGACACGCAGGCTGACATCGGACATCTCACTGGCCACCGAGATACTCCCATTCGCTAACGCGCTCAGTTCACGGCGGGGACTCTAGCGTCCGCGCAGGAGCACGTCAATGGAAGGGGAGATGGACCGGGAAATCACGATCCTGGGGCTGTTCCGGAAGGCCTGGCTAGTGCGAGCGGCGCTGCGGCGCGGACTCCTGGCTGGCGAACAGCAGACGCAGTCGATCCGACTGAACACCGCGCAGGGACGCAAGCATGTTGAAGGCGGCGGGACGGATATCGAGATCGTCGGTCACGGCCGGATGCTCGGATTCAACGGCAGCCATCGCGTCCTGCCGCTGGTGTCGTCGTAGTCGAAAGCGAAAGTTGTAGAGTCCCGAGGTGGCCATGACCCGCCGATGTCCTATCTTCACTGATACTGGTTCAATCCTCCGCCCACGCGAGTGCAGACGGTAGCCCAAGCGTACCGACAAGGTATAGCGGGTAGCAGGGGCAATTCGTCATGTCTCACCTATTGGACGCAGTGCGGACGTACCGTACTCAGGGAGACAGGCGCCGGATCGACCACTGTCCTCCGGTGTCTCGAGTGTAGGTCAGCCGATCGTGAAGCCGGTTCGGGCGACCGTGCCAGAACTCGAACGAGCGCGGGACGAGCCGGTAACCTCCCCAGTAGGGCGGAAGTGGGATCTCGCTGTCACGATACTCGTCGATGAGTTCGGCAAGACGGCGATCGAGATAGGCGCGATCCGGAATCTCCGTACTCTGCTTCGAGGCCCAGGCGCCGAGTCGGCTGAGTTCCGAGCGGCTGGCGAAGTAGGCGGCCGATTCCTCGACACTCACGCGCGAGACATCACCCTCGACGCGAACCTGACGGGTGATCTCGGCCCAGTAGAACAGCAATGCCGCCCGTGGGTTCTCGTCGAGTTCCTGGCCCTTGCGGCTATCGTAGTTCGTGAAAAAGACGAAGCCGTCGTCGTCCATCCCCTTCAGGAGGACGATCCGAGCCGACGGGACGCCGTCACGCGAGGCGGTCGCCAGCGTCATCGCGTTGGTTTCGAGCACCTGGGCGTCCATCGCCTGCCGGAACCAGCGCTCGAACTGGCGAAACGGATTGGGGTCGAGATCGCCCTCGTCGAGACCTTCGAGGCTGTACTCGCGGCGCAGGTCGGCAATCGCCAGCCCGTGCTGCTCGGTATCCCTGTCACTCATGATCGTCTGTTCCAACCTTCATGAACGCGCTGTCGTCGGCCCTGCGCTACATTCCGGGCGAGCCGATGATACATCGCACGCCACCCGCTGGTTCGCGACAGCCAAATCGATCACTAATCCGTCTATCTATGTGCTGGATTCTACTGGCCCGCCTGACGACAGGTGGCGAACGATCCGCCTCAGTTCCTCGGCGTAGCGTGCTTCGAACTCATCTGACTGGGGGTCCAGCCCGGTGACCCGGCGGACAATCTGCGGCATCACGATCGGAGTCAGGATCGCACCCATCAGCGCGAGCTGGACGTAGGCCGGGTCCAGATCGGCGGCCAGTTCCCCGTCACGCTGACGCCGCATCAGGTCAGACAGATCCTCACTGGCAGGTGCCTCGTCCGGCGGACGTTCTTCCGACTCTCCTCCTTCAGCGAGTCCCGCCCAGATAAGCAGCCGGACCATCCGCGGGTCGTCCAACGTCGCGCGCAGGTACTCGACGGTCAGTTCATCGAGGGGAATGTCAGGCCGGGCGAAGGTCGCCTCCTGCTCCTGCCAGCGCTCGCCGAGCGCGCGGAAGAGCCCCTCCTTGCCGCCAAAGTAGTAGGTGATGAGCTGCTTGTTGACCCCGGCACGAGCGGCGATGTCCTGCACGCGCGCTCCGGCAAAGCCCTTGGCCGAGAACTCTTCCAGCGCGGCCGCGAGTAGTAGCTGCCGCGAGCGTTCGGCATCACGCAGGCGTTCATCGGGATCGGGAGCGCGACGCTGCCGCTTTCCAGAGCCTGACATGACAGTCTTCTCGCGCGTGAACGTCTCTTCGTTGTCCATTGGCGGCCCAACCTCCACGAAACCTGCAGTTGACCTGTCCCATCTTATCATTCACCCAGATACTTGACTTAGTCATCCGTATGGATGATACTAGGCGCGCACCAGATTGGAGGCCCAGATGAGTCAGAATGCCGCTATCGAGACAAACGAACTATCGAAGACGTTCAAGGACAGGACGGGACCGGTACACGCCGTCCGTGGTGTCGATCTGTGCGTATTGCCGGGTGAGATCTTCGGCTTCCTCGGTCCGAATGGGGCCGGGAAGTCGACGACGCTGCGCATGCTGACGACACTGCTGCCAATTGATGGCGGCGAAGCATACGTCGCGGGAGTCGATGTCGCCCGTCGGCCTGACGCGGTTCGCCGCCGGATCGGGTTTGTCGGCCAAGCGGGTGGGGCCGATCTCCCGGCCACCGGCTGGGAGAACCTGATCTTGCAGGGCCAGCTTTACGGCGCAAGCCGGGAGGGGGCGGTCAAGCGGGCGACGGAACTCGTCGAACTGCTCGACCTCACCGAGTTCGCCGATCGAAAGGCAGCGACCTACTCCGGCGGCCAGCGGCGTCGACTCGAAATCGCGCTCGGCATCATGCATCGACCTGAAGTGCTGTTTCTCGACGAACCGACGACCGGGCTTGACCCACAGAACCGGGCCAATCTCTGGCAGCACCTACGCGAACTGCGCGCCCAGGGCACGACGATCTTCCTAACCACGCACTACCTTGAAGAAGCCGACGCGCTCGCCGATCGAGTCGCCATCATCGACCATGGTCGCATCGTCGCGGAAGGATCACCGCACACCCTCAAGCAGCAACTCGCTGGCGACTCGGTCATCCTGAAGCCCCGGTCCGGTGTGATTCCGCTCGACGTGCTGTTCCATGAACTCTGCGGTCAGCAGTACGTCCGCGACGGGTACATCGAGGACGACGCGATCCGACTCTATGTCGCTAACGGAACCGGAACGCTGCCGCACATCTTCGAGCTACTCAAGCAACGCAACGTCGAGATCGAGACCATCTCGCTCTCCGAGCCATCGCTCGATGATGTCTTTCTGCAGACAACCGGACGTTCCCAGCGGGACGCCGGACATTCCCAGCCTGAGGATGTGGCCGCATGAGACTGATTCACGACACACGACTGCTGTTCTGGCGCAAGCTGCTCGAAGCGCTCCGATCACCTGCCTGGATCGTCATCGGGATTTCGACGCCCTTGCTCTATCTCGCGCTGTTCATGACGTTGCTCGACCGGCTGGCAGGCAGCCCCGGCTTTGCCAGCGGAGATGTCATCGATGTGTTCGTGCCCGGCATCCTCTGCCTGATGGCGTTTGGGTCAGGAACCGGCGCCGGCTGGATCGTCATCTCCGAACTGGAGAGCGGGGTGCTCGAACGCCTGCGGGTGACGCCAACCAACCGCTTCGCGTTGCTGATGGGCGCGGTCCTGCGTGACGTCGTCATGATGATCGTCCCGGCACTGGCCGTGATCGCCGTCGTCATTCCGTTCGGCTACGACCCACACCTGCTCGGCATCCTGGCGCTGCTAGCGTTGCTCTGCCTCATCACGGCCGCAACGTCCGCGATCTCGAACGCGTTGGGCCTGTCGCTGCGCGAGATCGGCACCCTCGCGGCGATCGTCACCGGCGTGAACCTGCCACTGACGCTGCTATCGGGTGTGCTCCTACCGATGTCACTTGCTCCGCAGTGGATGCGCGCGCTGGCGCACCTCAACCCGCTTTACTACGCCGTCGAAGCGTCACGCGATCTCGCGGCGGGAACAATCGGCTCATCGACCGTCGGACAGGGGTTCATCGTCATGATCGGGCTGACTGGGGTCGTACTCTGGTGGTGCACGCGGGTCTACCAGAAGGCAGTCGCCTGATGGATTGCCTGACCGAAGTACGACCGTCACCCGAAGAGTGATGCCGTTACAATGCCGCCAGCCGTCTGGTTGGCGGCATGTTGTGGAGGGAGCGGCGATGAGCGGGACGAAGACACGGGTACTGCTGGCAGGCGAGTCGTGGGTATCGAGCAAGACCGACTACAAGGGCTGGGACTTCTTCGTCAGCGCGAGTTATGCGCTCGGCGCGGGGCACCTCGTTCGCGCGCTGGAAGGCAGCGACTTCGACCTGCACTACATGCCATCCCACATCGCGGCACGGGAGTTTCCCGGCGATTTGGAGGGATTGAGCGAGTACGGCGCGATCATCCTCTCGGACATCGGCTCGAACACGTTGCTCCTGCATCCCGACACCTACGAAGGCGGCAAGACGACGCCAAACCGGCTCAAGCTGATCCGCGAGTACGTCCGGGCTGGCGGCGGGCTGATCATGATGGGCGGCTACTACAGTTACCAGGGCATCCACGGCGCTGCCCGCTACCATCGCTCACCAATCGAGGATGTCCTGCCAGTCACGATGCTGCCATACGACGACCGGATCGAAGTACCGGAAGGGATGCACCCGCAGGTCGTCGGCGATCCGAACCATCCGATCCTCGCCGGGATCGACGGCGAGTGGCCGGTCCTGCTTGGCTACAACGAGGTCCAGGCCAAGACCCAGGAGGGCGTCGAACTGCTGCTCCAGGCCGACGACGAGGCCGGCGGCCACCCGCTCCTTGTCACCGGCACCTACGGCGCAGGCCGCGCAATCGCCTGGACCTCCGACGTCGGTCCGCACTGGCTCCCCGAGACGTTCGCCCAGTGGGATGGCTACACGACGCTGTGGCGCAACGCACTGGCCTGGGTGAGCGGGGAGGGGTGATGCGTCGGGACGCGGGACGTGGGACGCGGGACGTGGGACGCGTGGGCCGTGATGCGTGATGCGTGATGCGTGATGCGTGATGCGATGGTCTGGTAGGGGCCGGTCCTGTACCGGCCCGCGCGGGGTGCCCTCTGGGCCATGGCGCCCGCTTGACGACATCGGGGTATCGATGCGGGCGCAGACGTTGGCGACCCGCGTCCAACCCACCGATGTGATACCGGGCACCATGGCCCAGAGGGCACCCCGCGCGGGCCGGTACAGGACCGGCCCCTACCAGACCATCGCATCACGCATCACGCATCACGCATCACGCATCACACAATCACCGCATCCTGAATCAACGCCTCGATCAGGTCGGCGGCACTGCCAGCGTGGGGGATGAGGTGGCCGTCGCGGAGTTCCCAGAGTTGGCCGCCGGATTCGCCGAAGCGCTTGATGAACCAGCGGTCGTGGGAGACCGCCAGGATCGGGCCGGGGAAGTCGATCAGTGCCTTTTCGAACTCTTCGAGGATATCGAATGCCAGGTGGTTCGTCGGCTCGTCGAGCAGCAGGACGTTGGCTTTGTCGGCCATCAGCCGTGCGAGTTGGAGTTTTCGACGCTGCCCGGCAGAGAGTTCGCTGACCTTCTTATTCAGGTCGTCCATCGTGAACAGGCCGTGGCGGAAAAGATCGGAGATGAACTCGTCCTCGTAGCCGATCAGACCGTCACGATAGGTGCCGAGGACGGTGCCGTTCGGGTCGATTCCGCGCCCATCCTGATCGAGGTAGCCGACGCGCGCACCGGATGCGTGAGCGACGGAACCGGCGTCAGGCGCCGCGCGGTTGGCCAGGATGTCGAGCAGTGTTGACTTCCCGGCGCCATTCGGGCCGACGATGACGACGCGATCGCGTGGGCCAAGTGTGAAACTGATGTCGTCAAGGACGCGGGTTGGGCCGAAGGCTTTGCTGACGTTGCTGGCGACGATGACGTTCTCGCTGCGCAGTTCGTCGGGGTTGAAGTCGGGAGCGATCCGCATTTCGGAGGGCGGCTTCGGGATCGGATCGGCTTCGATCCGGCGCAGACGCTCCTCGGCAGAACGGACATTGCGAGAGATGGCGTTGTCGACCCGGCTGCCTTTGAAGTTGTAGAGCGACTTGTCGGCATCCCGTGGGCCTCGGTTGTGACCGACGTTGCGGGCACTGAGGCGGATGGCGCGCTTGAGTTCTTTGATCTCCTCCTGCTGATCTTCGTAATCAATCTCCCACTGCTCGCGCTGGCGCTGGCGTTCGATCAGGTAGGCGTCGTAGTTCCCGGCGTATTCCTTCGTCGTCCGGGTGTGCTCGTCGATCTCAACGATCCGGGTGACAGTGCCGTTGAGGAAGTGCCGGTCGTGGGAGATGACAAGGACGCCACCGCGATAGCCGGAGAGATAGCCCTCCAGCCAGCCGATGCTGGCGAAATCGAGATGGTTGGTCGGCTCGTCGAGCAGGAGCAGGTCGGGCGAGCGCAGCAGGAGCGTCGCCAGCAGGACGCGCGCCTTCTCGCCGCCCGAGAGGCCGCTGAACAGACGCTCGCGGGGGAGATGCCCGATCCGCAGGCCGTCGAAGACGATGTCGATGCGGTAATCGAGGTCGTAGCCACCACGCCGCTCGTAGCGTTCCTGCGCCGCTCCGTACTCGGCCATGACGGTATCGAAGTCGTCGTCCGGATTGGCCATCCGGGCTTCGAGCGAGCGGAGGCGCGTTTCGAGGTCCCGCAACTCGCCGACTGCGTCGTAGACAAGATCGTCGATCGTCGCGCCAGCCGGTTCCGGCGGCTGTTGCGGCAGGTAGCCGACGACCGTCCCGGCCGGGATGCTGACCTGACCGGAATCAGCCTCGAGTTCGCCGGTGACGATGCGGAACAGGGTCGACTTTCCGGTGCCGTTGGCACCAACAAGCCCGACGCGTTCGCCGTCGTTGATGAGCAGGGAGATGTCGTTGAGGATATGCAGTGCGCCCCAGGTCTTCGCGACCTGCGCAATCGATAGCAACATGGTAATCCAGTAACCTCTGGTACAGAGCGGTAATGACGATCGCCCGGCCCAGCAGGGAGCCGATTGGGACGATTGGCTGGTTACTGGGTTACTCGGTCAACCTGGTGTCTCCTCGGTACACAGCACGTCGCACTCGCGCCGGTAACACGGCATGTTGCTGCAACCGAGCCTAGCACGCTCAGGACGATGAGACAACCGACAAGCGACGATTTCATAGAGGACTAACGACACCGTCCGTGAGCCACAGTGGCTCACGGACGGTGTCGTTCAATCTCGAATCGAGTCCAGATCAGTTCAGCGGACAGCCTCGTTCGTTAGCGGCCTCAAACAGGTTCTTGGCGCTCTCGAACTGGCCGGTCGCGTATGCACTCTGGACGATCGCAATGACCTGATCGACCGTGTAAACCGAATCTACACCTCCATGTGCGGCATTCAGGAGCGCGGCCGTGGCATGTCGCAACATCGCCTTCTCGCCCCCGCCATTCGCAGCGGCTGTCGCGCTCAACGCCGAGTTTGGCCCGACGCCGAAGACACTCTTGAAGGTCGTTGTCGGAGTATAGGGGGCCGGGTACGAGTCAAAGTGATGCGACTGCTTCCAGTAGCCCGGCGTGCAGCCCTGCGTTCCACCTGGCGGTGGAGGTGGGGGCGGCGGATCGCCAATGCAGAACACGTCCCAGTCAAGACCACCGCCGAACGATGCGATCATTTCGCCGACGCTGTTGAAGAGCCACAGTTCGAACTGAACATCAACGTGGACCTCACGGGTTCCGTCAGAATGAACCGGCCACTGGCTTACCGGAGGATACGTGACCGTGATGTTGACGTCCGCGATGGTATCAACCGGGACCGTCTGGATTGTCTGTCGTGAACCGTCGTCCAGCACGAAGTCAACGATGAGTTGGCCCCGCATCGTGTAGCCGGAGCCGGTCAGCCCCGTGATGCTGACGACATCTGAGGTCTGGCTATCAACACAACTCGAGTACGTGCTCGGAGTCGTCACCGTCACGCCGGCCTGCGTTGACGTGCCGGCCGAGACGCTGGACGCACTCAGCCCGAGTAACAGCGAGAGAACAATAACCAGAGGTAACAAGGTTCTTCGCACACGAATCTCCCTTCCTCCAGAGAGGACTGTCACAATGAACCACACCCACATTGTGGTGATGCATTCACAACCAGCATCCCATTCAATTCCTGCGAGCAGACCGCACAACGCAGAATGGATACTGACGAAATGCTCAGTAAGCGTTGAATTGCACGCCAGCCAATAGCAGTTTGATGGGACCTGGCTCTACCAGTTCGTGTACGATCCATCGCGGCGGTGCCAGTGTGGGGCTTCCCAGGGTTCGAAGGCGTATCGGTCGGCGACTGAATCGTCGAAGGTGACGCCGAGGCCAGGGGCGGTTGGGAGCGGGAAACTGGTTCCGTCGATCTCGGGGAAGGTTGGGAAAAGATCTCGTGGGTAGGCAGCAGCGATGAAGTCGCGGTATTCGAGACCGGCGAAGTTCGATATAGCGGCGCTGTAGTGGATCGACGCAGCCGTGCAGACCGGACCGAGTGGGTTGTGGGGCATGACGTCGATGTAGTGTGCCTCGCACCAACCGGCCACCTTCTTCGCCTCGCTGAAGCCACCGACGTTGCAGAGGTCGACTCTCGCGAAGTTCAGTAACCCCTCCTCGACGAACGGCAGAAACTCCCACTTGCTGGAGAACTCCTCGCCGATCGCGAAGGGGATGGGGGTCATCTGGCGCAGTTGGCGATAAGCCGACGGGCTCTGTGCACGGATTGGCTCCTCCAGGAATTCCAGCCCAACGTCAGCGACGCGCTGGCAGAACAACGCCGCCTCGGCTACGGACAGGCGATGGTGAAAGTCGATTGAGAGACTGATTCCGGTGCCAACGGCAGCCCGCACTTCCCTGATCCAGTGAGCGGCGAGGTCTAGTGATTCCAACGGTTCGTAGGTCGTGAGTTCGGTGTCATCGGTTGGGACATAACTCGCGCCGTCGCGCCCAGCCCAGGCATCGCTGGGCATCCCGGCCATGAAGCGCAACCGCGTCCAGCCGGCGGCGACATACTCGCGTGCCTTCTCGACGCAGTCGGGGCCGTTGAGAGTCGCGGGCGTCTCGAAACAGCCGACGCGTTCGCGGCAGGCACCGCCGAGGAGTTGGTAGACCGGCACGCCGAGCGACTGGCCGAGGATATCCCAGAGTGCGATGTCGATTGCCGAGATCGTTGCGCCGAGGATCTTGCCACCTTCAAAGTACTGGCTGCGATAGAGCGTCTGCCAGATGTGCTCGATCCGGCGCGGGTCCATCCCGACAAGGAAGCGGGCGTAGTGTTCCAGCGCGCCTTGCATCGCCAGTTCACGGCCAGAGATACCGCCTTCACCGAGGCCCGAGATGCCAGCGTCGGTCTCGATCTTGACGATGAAGCAGTTGCGATGACCGACCTTGACCGGAAACCCCTTGACGGCGGTGATCTTCACAGGTGCTCCCTATTGCTGTTCTGGCGCCAGTTCGGTGGAGAAGTGGAGGGTGGTGAAGCACTCGGGTGCGTGGTTGTCGATCGAGCCGACGCGGTTCCAGGTCCAGCCAGTGCTGATCTCCTGACCGAGCAGGTTGAGTTTCTGGTAGCGGGCGAAAAGTAGCCGCCAGATGTCGCCGTCGGTGGGCGGCAGCGAGCGGCCATTGGCCAGCCAGGTCATGCCAGACCACGGGAAGGCCAGTTCGACGGTCCAGCCACGATCAACGTCGGTCGGGTCGTTGAGGGTGCCGTCGATCTTCACCGCCGTCTTGAGGCCGGGGAAGTCCCAGTCGGGGAAGGCCCAGCGCAGGCCGCGTGGGTGCGCGCCCCGCCAGAAGTGCTTTCCGTTGCGGTCGAAGTTACCGCCGAAGGAGATGCCATTGCCGTTGAACAGGTCGAACTCTGGTACATCGAAGCGGCCACCGCGCTGGTAGGCGTCCTGCCAGATGAAGAAGACCTCGTAGATGGTGTTGAGCGCATTGAGTTCGAACTCGTAGTAGGTATCGCCGCCGTCGATGAAGACCTCGATATCGTTCTCGTAGAAGACGGGTGAGTCTCGCTCGGTCATGGCAGCCTCGACCGACGGCTCATCGAGCCAGAAGCCGATGTAGAGCGCCTCGTCGTCCCAGAGAGCGGCGGCGCGAGTTTCCAGCAGGGCAGGACGACCATTGACAACATCGACGAAGCGTGGGGAGCGGGGAGCGTTGGCCCAGACCGGCTTGGTCAGGTCGCCATCGATCTCGATCGGGCCGGATGCGCGATAGCAGGTGTAGTGCGCGACCTCAGCCGCACCGGAGTAGAGATCGTCCATGTGCTCCTTCTTCGTTGCCGTCAGCGGTATGGCGGCAGTCTAGCATTCATCCAATGGCGATCAGATGCCCTAATCCGGTAGGTGCGACATCGCAATGTCGCCCTTCGTTTGCCACCCGAACCCATTAGCCGGGGAGCAGGGCGACATTGCGATGTCGCCCCTACCGGATTGGATTGGATTGACTGAGTCAGTAGCGGTAGAAGCCTTCGCCGGACTTCACGCCGAGTTTGCCTTCGGCGATCATCCGGCGGAGGAGGTTGCGGGGGCCATCGGGGATCCCATCACGCTCGCTGGCGTAGTGCTCCTCGATGTCGAGGACGACGTCGAGGCCGACACGGTCCATCAACTGGAACGGCCCCATCGTCGCGCCGTGGAGCGAGCAGAAGATGGAGTCGATGTCCGCGGGATCGGCGACACTCTCTTCGACGACCATCAGGGCTTCGCGTTTGATAGCGGCCCAGACGCGGTTGTAGATGAACCCGGTGCTCTCCTTGCGGACGTGAAACGGGTCCAGCCCATAGCGAGCCAGCATCGTTCGCATCAGGTCGATGGCGGCAACGTCAGTCTCGCCACACGACATGAGTTCGACGGCGTTGAAGTCGGGCGGCTGGTAGAAGTGCGCGTTCATAACGCGCTCAGGTTTCGAGACTTCGCCGATCAGCAGGCTCGATTTCAGTGAGGACGAGTTGGTGGCGAGGATCGCGTCGGCGGGCGCCAGTTCGTCCAGATCGGCAAAGAGCGCCTGCTTCAGATCGAGCCGCTCGGGGATCGCCTCAACGACCAGCCAGGCATCACGAACGGCCTCGGCCATGTCGGTCGTCGTCGTCAGGTCGATCTGTGGCTGGGGCAGCGTCGCGGCGACGTCGCGTGCGTAGGCTTCGGCATCCTGCAACTGCTGCTCATTGATGTCGAACAGCCGCACGACCGCACCATGACCCGCCAGCATCGCCGCGATCCGACGACCGAGCGTGCCACTGCCGATGACAGCGACCGGACGCGTTTCGGCATCGCGCATGGAAGGGATCGGCACTGGTCGGCTCCTTTGCTGCTGCTGCTTCAGACGGCGGTACGGTAGCGGTGGCCGGGTGGTGTGTCAACGTTGCGCCTGCGGGGGATCACCCGTAGTATCGGGCTGGACGTGGCGATCAACCGGGTGGAGGGAGACCAACGTGAGCGTGGCAGATGTCGGCACGCAGGATGTGCTGTTCGAGGTGCGTGGGGCCGTGGCGTGGGTAACGTTCAATCGCCCTGAGGCCCGCAACGCGATGAAGTTCGAGATGTACGACGAACTGGTCAAGATCTGCGACGCGGTCGAGGCGGACAACTCGATCCGGGTGCTGGTGCTGACGGGTGCTGGCGACAAATCTTTCGTTGCCGGGACGGATATCTCCCAGTTCCAGGCCTTCACCGACCCGCAGCATGCGCTCGACTATGAGGCGAAAATCGGGGAGGTGCTCGATCGGCTGGAGCAGGTTCAGCGGCCAACGATCGCGGCGATTCGTGGCTATGCAGTCGGTGGCGGCGCGGCGCTCGCACTCGCCTGCGACATGCGGATCGTGACGCCAGATGCCAAGTTTGGCGTGCCGATCGCACGGACGCTGGGCAACTGTCTCTCGACCAACGCCGTCGCTCGGCTGGTAGACCTGATCGGCCCGGCACGAACGAAGGAACTGATCTTCACCGCCAGCATGGTCGGCGCGGAGGACGCGAAGGCAATCGGGCTGGCAAACGAGATCGTCGAACACGAGGCGCTCGAAGGACGAGTGACGGAGATCGCCGAGCACATCGCGTCGCTGGCACCGGTCACGATCCAGGTCACGAAGGAATCGGTCCGCAGGGTGCTGGAGCACCGGCGCATTCCGCGTGATGAGGAGTTGATCCTGCGCGCCTACATGAGCGAGGACTTCAAGGAGGGCGTCAACGCATTCCTTGAGAAGCGCAAGCCAAACTGGCAGGGGCGGTAGCGACTCGGGCAGTAGCACCTGGGGATGAGTAATGCGTGATGAGTGATGCGTTGAAAGATGGTCCGCTAACCGGGATCAAGGTGCTCGATCTCGGGCGGCACCTGGCGGGGCCGACGGCGGCGATGTGGCTGGGCGATCTCGGGGCGGATGTCATTAAGATCGAGAACCCCGAGCGTGGGGAGGACTCGCGTGAGGCGGGGCCGCCGTTCTACAACGGCGAGAGTGCCTTCTTCCTGGCAGCCAACCGCAACAAGCGCTCGCTGGCGATGGAGTTCAAGACGGCGACCGGGCAGGAGATCTTCCGCAAGTTGGCCTCGACGGCTGATGTCGTCATCGAGAACTTCCGCCCGGGCGTGATGGAAGCACTCAACATCGGCTACGAGCAGGTCTCGGAGACGAACCCGCTCGTCATCTACTGCTCGATTTCGGGCTTTGGCGCGGATGGCCCGTTCGCCGACCGGCCGGGACTGGACCAGATCATTCAGGGCTTCTCGGGGCTGATGAGTATCACCGGCTTCGAAGGTGGAGAGCCGGTCCGCTCCGGTCTGCCGATCGCGGATCTGCTGACGGGGCTGTTCGGTGCGTATGGCGTACTGGCGGCGTTGCGGGCGCGCGAGCGAACCGGGCGGGGCCAGAAGGTCGATCTCTCGCTGCTGGAGAGCATGGTCGGGATGCTGGCGTTCCAGGCGACGCGCTACCTCAACGGTGGCGATGTGCCGCCCCCGGCCGGGAACCACCACCCGATCAACGCGCCGTATGGCGTATTCAAGACAAAGGACGGCTACGTCACGATCGGCGCGACAGGTGACAAGCGCTTCCCGAAGATGTGCGAGGTCCTGGGTGTCCCTGAGTGGATCGAGGACGAGCGGTTCAAGACCAACGGAGGCCGCTTCGAGCATCGCTACGAACTGGCCGAGATGATCGGCGAACGGCTGCAATCGAAGACCTCCGACGAATGGGAGGTCATCATGAATCAGGCCGGGATACCCTGCGGCCCGATCTACGATGTCGGCCAGGCACTCGACCACCCGCAGGTGCGCCACCGGCAGATGGTGGCTGAGATCGAGCACCCAACCGCCGGGATGCTGCGGCTGCTCGGCCTGCCGGTCAAACTCTCGCAGACGCCAGGTGATGTCCGGCTCGCCCCACCCACCCACGGCCAGCACACGGCAGACGTGCTGCGCGAGGCAGGGTACTCAGACGCGGAGATTGAGGCGTTCCAGGCACAGGGCGTAGTGTCACTGGGAGCGACGTCCGGTTAGCCCCCTGTCGTCCTGAGTAGTGCACGACAATGATCTTGCCGGATGACATGTTCGGGAGTGCTGTCCCGTTACCCCTGTCATCCCGACGCAATCGCTGTGGTGGACTACTGAGCCGCAGCGAAGGACCTCTCCAGCGCAGGAAACAGGGAACAGGTGACAGGGAACAGGAGTTGGCCCACGGCGGTTCTCGCTCCTGTTCCCTATTCTCTATCCCCTGTTCCCTGCGCCGGAGAGGTCCTTCGCTGCCGGGTGCCCTCTGGGCGGTGGACGACAGAGGTGGCCGCCATGGAGATCCCTACGATGCAGGTTGCGTTTGAGCCTCAGTTTGCCCCCAACCAGGCCATCAGTAGTGCGTCGAAATCTTTACCTTCCACGATCGCGTGCCGTCTGATCCGGCCCTCGATCTGGAACCCGTGGCGCTCGTAGAGCCGGATTGCGGTGACGTTGTCCGGCCAGACGCGCAGTTCGACGCGGGTGAGTCCGTGCGCGGTCGCCCATTGCAACGTTTCGCGCATGAGCCGGTCTCCAACACCTCGACCGCGGACGTGTTCGGCAACCGCGACGAACGCGATGTCGAGCACATGCTCTCGCAACAGGGCATCATGCTGGATCGCGAGCAGGACGCCGACGAGTTGGTCGCCGTCGAAGGCGCCGAGCATGAGGCCATGCTGACCGAGCAACCGCTGGAAGTGCTCGATACCGCCGAGCGCGGCGAACGGCGCCGTCGTGGCGACGACGCCCGGTTCGGAGGCCAGCATCATCACCGCCTCGGCGTCGTCCATTCGCAACGCACGCATCTCAACCGGGAGCGGATCGGACAGAACCAGTTGGTCGTCGTTCGACGGCGCATGGGCGAGCGCGATGGCGACATCGCCTCCGGCGTTGTCAAGGAGCCGTTCGGCTGTTGTGTGATCGACCCTGGCGAGGTCTGCAACGATTCCGATCGCCCGGCGTCGTAGCTTTGCGTTGGTTGCCCGGAGGGCGACCATGCGACCATCGCGGACACGCCCGAGCGAGCGCATCGCACCGGTCGTGATCAGGTTCAGCGCCAGTTTCTGGGCGGTTCCGGCCTTCAATCGCGTCGAACCAGCGACGAACTCGCGACCGGTCAGCAGGACAACCGGCAGGTCCACCAGTCTCGCGAGTGGAGCGTCCGCGTTGCAGACGATTGCTGCCGTTTGAGCGCCGTGTACGCGAGCAGCGACGACGACCGCCCGGACATACGGAGCGCCACCGCTGGCGCTGATGCCAACGACCAGATCGCGTGGATCGGGCTGTAGATTCCGGAGATCACGTGTGCCAGCCGCCTCGTCGTCCTCTGCCCCTTCGACCGCGCGTGCGATGGCGTCTGGACCGCCTGCAACGAGGGCAACGATCGAGGCTGGGTCGGTGCCGAACGTCGGCGGGCACTCGGCTGCTTCCAGCGCGGCCAGTCGTCCGCTCGTTCCGGCGCCTGCCAGGATCAGACGTCCGCCCTCGCGAAGTGTCTCGGCGACCTGATCGGATACGCGGGCGATGTCCGGCAACGCCAGCCGAACCGCGGCGAAGGCAGACTGCCCATCGTCATGCATCGCTTCGAGCCAGGCGACGGTCGAAACCTCCGCAAGTTGGGATGCCAGCGGATGGACGCCTTCGGTGCTTCGATCGTCCGTCATGCCTGTCCGATCCAATCCGGCCAGACGCGGGGCGGGCGTCCCGGAGCGATCGCTCCCAGTACAAGCGGTTCTCGCGTGCCGGTCACATTTGGCAGCGCAGCCGGAACGGCACGGACAGCCGCGTCAGCCAGCAGCGCAAAGCCGATGGCTTCCTTGGTATCGCTCGGCCATCCCACGTCTTCGAGTCGAAGCATCGATACATCGCGAAGTTCAGCAGCCAGCATCTTCCGAAGCGTCGGATTGAACGCACCGCCACCGCCTATGATGAGTTCTGTTGGGCGGTGCTCGACGGGCACGAGTTCCAACGACCGTGCGATCGAACGTGCGGTCAACATGGTCGCGGTTGCTATCAGGTCCTCCTCGGAGAGGCCAAGCCGCTCTCCACGGTCGATCAATTCCGCGACAAACTGCGCGCCGAACTCCTCGCGACCGGTGCTCTTGGGAAGCCGCATGCTGAAGTACTCGTGCTCTAGCAGGTGTGCCAGTAACTCCTCGTTGACAGACCCAACAGCAGCCATCTCCCCGTTGAGGTCGAAATCCGTGCCGGTGAGGACACGCGTCAGCGCGTCGATCACGATGTTGGCTGGACCGCTGTCATACGCGACGATCTGCGATGGAGTAGTCACACTGGCCGGCAGCAACGACAGATTGGCGATACCGCCCAGATTGAGGACACCGACGGGTTGATGCGCGGCGCGCTCGCGAAACAGCAGGAAGTCGACGAATGGAATCAGCGGCGCGCCCTGCCCACCGAGAACGACGTCAGCCGCCCGGAAGTCGAAAACGACCGGCACGCCGCTGAGGGCGGCCAACGCGGGACCTGACCCGGCCTGCAAGGTCGAAGGCACCGCGTCGTTCGGCAGATGCGCGATGGTCTGGCCATGACAACCGATCAGGTCGAGCCGCTCAACGGGTACGCCGGCCTCAGCGAGTGTCGCCGAGAGTGCGTCTGCGTAGACCTGCGCCAGATGGAAGTCCAGGTACGACACCGCCCGTGCGTCACCGCCGTCCGGTTCGGCGTGTTTCAGAATGGTCTCGCGGGTCGCGGCGTCGAACGGATGAATGGCGGCATGGACCAGCGTCGGGTGGCTGGCAGCGTCGAGCGCGACGAGCGCGACATCAACGCCATCAACCGACGTACCGCTCATGATGCCGGCGATCAGACGCTCGCGTGGCATCAGAACGCGATATTTACATCAGGATCGTACGCGGGCGAGATTACGTGGCCCGATGACCGTGCCATGCCGTCGTTGTCTCCTCCAGTTCACGTGACCGGCTGGACATTAGCACTCCATGCGATGGTGGTCCAGAACTGCTTCGGGATAACCGAGTCTTCACCCTTGTTCCAGGGCGAAGGTGACGATGATGGTTGCCGAAATGTCGAGTTCTCCCGCCTGGACGTTGATTTCGGGTGCAGCGTCCATCGCCATCGCGCGGGCGAACTTCGCGACGGGTTGTGGCGGAGGTCCACTGGACAGGCCGGGTTCAGTGACGGTCAGGATCGAGCCGAGGCGGATGCCGAGCGCAGAGGCGTAGGTTTCGGCCTTCGCCCGGGCCGACTGGGCGGCCAGACGCCGCGCTTCGTCGTGAGCGGGATTGGTCGGAGCGATGACCCAGGTCGGGCCGTCGATCGACGCCTGACAACGGCGGACCGACTCGTGCATGACGCGGCCGATTAACTGGGCATCGGCGACACGGAGTTGAACGCGCGTTCCGGCCTTGTAGCCGCGATGGACCTGTCGCTGGCCATCCCACTCGCGCTCCTCGTTCACCGAGACCCCGGAGGTCGTCCAGCGGTCCCGGCCAATCTCCATCTCCTCGAAGATTGCTTCCAGTTGCCGGCTGCGTCCCGCAACCTCGGTGATGGCCGCATCCGGCGTCGCCGCCAGGTGCGACAGGGCAATCCCAATCGCCACCTCATCCGGCTGCGCCGGAACAACTGCCGTACCTGAGACAGTGATCGTTGCGGACACGTGCGCTCCCTTCGGTCGCTTAGCCGTTAGTTGTTAGCCATTAGCCATTAGACAGTTCGTGCTTTGGGAAGGGTCGACCCTCTTGATACAGACCAACCGGCTAATGGCTAACAGCTAATGGCTTATGGCTTACGGCTACACATACTTCCTCTTCAACGTCTGCCACTGCTTCGGGTCGTGGCCGTAGATGAGGAGGGCGTTTTCCTGTTCGGCGAGGGCGATGAGACGGGTGGCGGAGGCGAGGCCCTGGGTTGGGTTTGCTCCGATCTTGTAGTTGGCGGCGTCACGGTTGGCGCGGGAGTAGATAGCGTCGATCGCGAGGATGATCGTGCCGGATTCCGGGAGGCGAAGCAGAACGGAGAGATGGCCGTTGGCGTGACCGGGGGTATGCAACAGCGTGACGCCGGGAACGAGTTCCGTGTCGCCGTCGATGATGCGGTAGTTGAGCGGCTGGCCGTTGGCTCCAACCTCTGGGATGCCGCCGGGAATCCCGCGCTCGTATCGGTCGCGCCCCTCTGTGTAGGCGTCGCGGTGGACGACGATTTCGGAGGCGGCGAAGTCGGCGGTATTCCCGGCGTGGTCGAAGTGGGTGTGGGTCAGGACGAGGATGTCGATGTCGGCTTCGCTCAGTCCGAGTTCTGCCAGGCGATTGCGCGGATCGTCGGCATCGGTCATCTGCGGCTGGAGGTGGTCGGCGAAGTTCGAACCAGCGAACTCGAACATCGGCTCATGGATGTGGCGGCGATTCGGGCCGGTGTCGAACAGGATCCGTCTGCCGTCGTCGAGTGTTACGAGGTAGCCGGGGAAGGCGCAGACAGCCCACTGGCCGTCCATGTCGCCGGGGGCCATGACGGTGCCGAGGTCTATGTTGGCACGGCCGAAGTCGAGAATCGCCAGCGAGCGTACTGTCGTCGGGAGACTCATGCTATGCTCCGGTTTCTGAGGCCAATCCGACACCAACAGGCAGGAGTCCACCCGGGTGGACGAACAGCGTAAATCTCTCGACGATGCTGAGCAAGAGCAGGGCCAACCTGATGAGTCGATTGCACGTCCGTCGACGATGTTCGACGAAACCGACGAGGCAACCTCCGCCGAACTGGCCCGAATCGCCCGCAAGAAGGCCGCGATCCTCGGGCTTGCCGCTGGCGGCGTCATGTCGCTCATCATCGTTATCTGCGCAGGGTTGATTTATCTGCTGGGGACGAGTTAGCGGGCGTCGGGAATCGGTATTTGGGACGCGGGATCTGGTCTGGTAGAGGCCGGTCCTGTACCGGCCCGCGCCCGCGGGCGCCCGCGTCTATACATGGGCGTTCCCCACACGGGCGCAGACGTTGGCGACCCTTGGCGAACCCACGGTTGTCATACCGGGCGCCATGGCCCAGAGGGCACCCCGCGCGGGCCGGTACAGGACCGGCCCCTACCAGACCAGATCCGAGGTCCGGCGACCCATGGTCATACCCGGTCGGTTGCATCCTGCCGCTTCGACCAGTCGTCGTACTCCGTACCCATCAGCGCAGCCCCGAACGCGCCAGGGTAGTTACCGACGCTATAGCCCATCAGCTCGCGCTTGGCGACGATTTCGCCGAGGTGGAAGATGTGGTGAATTGCACTCTGAACGATGGCGACCCGTAGGTTGATGCCGCGCTCGCGGAAGGCATCGTATGACCCATCGTAGGGCAGGGTGAGATCGAGGTCGGACTCGCTGAGGTCAAGCAGGTACGGTCGCAGGTTGTTGCGGACGTCGTTGACGGCCTCGCGGATCGTCGGCCAGTCGTCGGCGCTGCCGTCGCCGCCGAAGTTGTAGCGTGGGTCCATCACGACGGGGTTAGGTGGAAGGTTCTGGAAGCGCCGGTTGATCCACGAATCGACGCCGTAGGTGAGATGGGCGATCGTCCAGGCGAAGCAACTCCCGCCGCCGATCTGACGCAGCATGTCGCAATCGGTAACATCTTCGATTGCCCGGTCAAGGTCATCCCAGGCGGTCAGCAGCATCGTCACTGGTAGGTTCGGCAGGCTCACGCATCAGTCCCTTCGGATGTTCGCGGCAGCAGGACTGCCGCTTGCCATTCGGTGTGATGTGTCGCGAGGGCGCGCTGCATCTCGTCGGCGGTGCAGCCGATCAAGAGCTTGATCTCTGCGTCGCGCTTGACGATATCGACCGTCATGATAGCCGCCGTCACGGTCGCCTCGGGCAGACTCCCGCGCCAGATGTCGATCCCCTCGCCATCGCCGCCAACCGTCCCGGCCAGATAGCCGTAGTCAAGCGGGTAGACGATGGCAGGATAGCGCGGATGTGCCGAACCGGCCGGGCGATCGATGACGACTGCGCTCGTGGCAACGAGATGGTCTACGTGTTGCCAGAAGCGAACCGATTGGTAGTCCATCGTACGACTGTCGCACAGACTCGAAGCACCCGCAAGCGCGCCTATCTGCCTTACCGGCCTTGCCCATCAGGCGGGGCTGCCGTACTCTGAGGGTGGTTCCCGCGACATTGATGAGCAACGATGACGGCGAGCGCTGGCCGTTGGCGATGGGAGGTTCAGGATGGTCCAGACCGAGCGGATGCATGGGTTGATGCGTGAGGTTGACGAGGCGGGCTTCCTGAGTGAGGGGCATTTCGCGTTCCGGTCCGGGAAGCATGCGCTGAAGTTGCTCGATCGGGACCAATTGCTGGTCGATACGCAACTGGCCAGCAAGATGGGCTACGCGATCGCCAAGCACTTCTTCCTCTCCCGCATCGACATCGTCGCGGCGCCGTCGGTCTGGGGCGCGGGGCTGGCGCAGTGGGTCGGCTTCTTCCTCGATCCACGCAGGCCGGTCATCTACCCGATCCCGGACAACGGTCACTACACCTTCACCGAGTCGTCGAAAGCGATGATCGACGGCAAGCGCGTGCTGGTGATCGACAACCTGATCCTGTCTGGCAAGACGGCTCAGGAACTGGTCCAGACAATCACGGCCAACGGTGGGACCCCGATCGCCATTGGCGCGCTGGCCGACCTCTCCGGCATCGACTTCCCGATCACCGTCTACGGCCTGCTCAACGACTACCTCGACATCCACAGCCCCGAGACCTGCCCCGCCTGCGAGGCCGGGTCACCGGTGACCGAGGTGGGGTACTGACGGAGGTATCAGGTGTCAGGTGACAGGTATCAGGGGATTGGATCGACTCCCGACACCTGAAACCTGTCACCTGATACCTCGTCCACGGCTGTATACTTGTCGGAACGGTGCGCCGCCCCGAGGTTAGACGTTGCGTGGCGGGGCGCCGGGACCGCTTCGCTGTCGTCGTTGACCTGCATCCCTGAAGCCGCCATTCGAGATCGTTCCGCGGCAGCACGCCGCGCAACCGGGCGCACCGGCTGGGTAGGGAAGGAACCGTCATGTATCGCTGTAAGGTCTGCGGATACATCGAGACCGATGAGGTCCAGCCGGAAGAGTGTCCGAGTTGTGGAGCAGCGGCGGACCGCTTTACGCCGGTGACCGAAGCGGACATCAACTCGTTCATGGCCGGACAGATCTCCTATGGTTACGTCAGCCAGGCAGTTGACGAGACGCCGGTTGACGATACGCGGCGTATCCGACTGCTTGCGTTCGTCGACCAGGAGAACTTCTCGCCCTTCACCGTTCGCACCGGCAGCCGCTACCCGATCTTCACTGGCGACCAGCGCTGGTTTGCCGACAATATTCCCTGCCAGCGTGCCTGCCCGGCCCACACTGATATCTCGCGCTACATCTCGTACATCGCTGATGGCCGTTATGCCGACTCGTTCGAGTTGAACCGGGAGAACAACGTCTTCCCGGGCTGCCTCGGCCGAATGTGCGCCAAGCCGTGCGAGGAAGCCTGCCGCCGGCAGGTTGTCGACCAGCCAATCGGTATCTGCTACCTGAAGCGCGTCGCCGCCGACTTCCGTGGCGAGACGAAGCGCGAGACGGCGCCGCCGCCGAACGGAATGACGGTCGCGATCATCGGCGCGGGCGTGGCCGGAATGTCGTCGGCCCGCGAACTGGCGCGACGTGGCTACAAGGTGACGATCTTCGAGCAGTTCCCGGTTCCGGGCGGCATGCTCTGGGGTGGTGTGCCGGAGTGGCGTCTGCCGCGCGACATCATCATGGAAGAGGTCGAACTGATTCTCGACCTCGGCATCGACCTGCGGCTGAACACCAAGGTCGGCGTTGATGTGATGATGGAAGACCTCGTCAACGACTACGACGCAGTCGTGATCGCGGCCGGTAACCAGAACCCATCCAAGTTGAACGTGCCGGGCGAGGACCTGCCGGGTGTCGTGCCGGGGCTGACGTTCCTCGAAGAAGTCAACCTGAACCTGAAGGACGATGTCTTCGTCGGCAAGCGGGTCGTGACGGTCGGTGGTGGTTTCACCTCAATCGACTGCATCCGGACCGTCCTGCGGATGGGCGCCGAGCGATCGGTGATGACCTATCGCCGCTCGCACAACGAGATCCCGGTCGAAGAGCGTGAGATCGAGGAATCCGAACTCGAAGGCTGCGAGATCATGTACATGGTCGCGCCGACGCGCTGTATCGCCGGACCGGATGGACACGTCGCTGGGATCGAGTTCGTTCGCAACGAACTTGGCCCGCCGGACGCCTCGGGTCGCCGCCGGCCGATGCCGGTCGAGGGTTCCGAGTTCATCATCGAATGCGATCAGGTCATCGTCGCCATCGGTCAGTACCAGGACAACGAGTTCTTCCCGGACGGCTTCTTCCCGGAGGTCGACCGGCGCGGTGTCCCACGGATCGACGCGACCGGCGCGACCCAGGTCCAGAAGGTCTGGGCGTGCGGCGACTACGTCACCAACCCGCTCAACTTCATCTCGGCGATCGGTGATGCCAAGCGCGTCGCCGAGGAGATCCACGCGGCGCTGACCGGCACGCAGATTCCGGTCAAGGACTTCGAGATCACGCGTGTGCCGATCGAGGACTACCACACGCCGAACCCGCTCCTGTCGGAGGGCGTCTCGGAGTGGTCGCTGTCGTCGATGAGCCGCCGCCTGCGCTGGGGCGACAACTACACGTCGATCGAGCGGCAGGTGATGCCGACGCTGCCACTTTCGGCGCGCGGCCTGCTGGCCGACGACGAGACGACGATCGAGGTCGACCTGGGCTACCCGAAGCCGCTCGGCTTCGAGGAGGCCAAGCGCTGCCTGCAGTGTCAGCTCAACATCTTCATCGATGGCGACCGCTGCATCCTCTGCAATGGCTGTGTTGACATCTGCCCGGTCGGCGTCATCGAGATGATCTCGCTCGACCGAATCTTCTCGATCGACAACGACGTCGAACTGGCTGAACTCGCTCGCGGTGAGTTGGGGCAGAACGCGGTCGCGATGGTCATCGACGAACTGGCCTGCATCCGCTGCGGTGCCTGCGTCGAGTGGTGCCCGACCGAGTGCCTGACGATGGAGCACTACCGCCCGACGCCGCTCCCAGCCCGCGAATCGACCGATCTGGCGATTGTCGCGGACGGGTAGAGCGCGAGACACGGGATTCGAGAATTGGGAATCGGGGGCGGTCCAACCGGGCCGCCCTCACTGTTTGCGCCCCCTCCCCCTCGTAGGGACAGGTTTCAAACCTGTCCGCGGCCCGCAGGCCGTCGCGTCGATACGTGGGGGCTACGATCAGGTCGCAAACGTCTGCGCTCGTGTGTCAAGTTCGCGTGTATCGAACTGCCGGCCTGCGGGCCGCGGACAGGTTTGAAACCTGTCCCTACGAGGGGGGAGGGAGTTCGTCGAGTTTGGTGAGGATTGCCTCTGAAATGTCGTCCAGGGTGGCGAGGTGGTCGGGGGCGAGGATGCCTGCGACGTACTCCTGAATCGCGCGGTCGTAGTGCTGGCGAGCGGATTCGGCGAGGGTGCGGCCGGTCGGGGTGGCGCGGATGATGACGCTACGGCCGTCTTCGGTGCAGGTCTCGCGGGTGACGAGGCCGCGCTGTTCCATCCGGCGAAGTTGATGGGATAGCCGGCTCTTTTCCCATTCAAGGCCACAACGGAGTGCCAGCGCTCTGACCGGCGTGTCGGGCTGCTGGATCAGCGCGCAAAGAATCTCGAAGTCGGCCTGCGAGAGGCCGGTTTCACGGGCGATCTCGCGGCTGAGCAGGTCGGCAAGCCGCGCGTTCATGCGCTGGAAGCGGACCCAGGTGGCAGCGACAGCGTTATGGGGTTCGTGCGTATTCATGCCGTAAGTATAGTTGACTCGTCAACCAGTGTGCTACAATGGTTGACGAGTCAACCGTTAAGGGGAGCAACACGCATGAACTACGGTCACCCGATCGAATTTGGAACCTTCATCACACCGGCGAACGACGACCCGGAAGCCGTCGTCGAACTGGCGATGCTGAGCGAGCAACTCGGCTACGACATCGTGACGTTTCAGGATCATCCGTACCAGTCGCGCTATCTGGATACTTGGACGCTGCTGGCGTGGGTGGCCGGGAAGACTGAGCACATCCGGATCGCGGCCAACGTCCACAGTCTGCCGCTGCGGCCGCCTGCCGTCCTGGCGCGTGCGGCGACGAGCCTCGATCTGCTTTCGGGAGGCAGGCTGGAACTTGGACTCGGTGCTGGAGCGTTCTGGCCCGCTATTGAGGCGATGGGTGGCAGGCGGCTGACGCCAGCCGAATCCGTTGACGCGCTGGACGAAGCGATCGACATCGTGCGTGGTATCTGGGACACCAGCGAGCAGCGGCCAATGCGGTTCGACGGCGAGTACTACACGCTCGAAGGTGCGCAGCCGGGGCCAACACCGAGACACGACATCCCGATCTGGATCGGAGCCTACAAGCCACGGATGCTGCGGCTGATTGGCCGGAAGGCCGATGGCTGGCTGCCGTCGCTGCCGTACATGCAGGCGGGTGATCTCCAGCGCGGGAACCGGATCATCGACGAGGCGGCTGTGGAAGCCGGGCGTGATCCGCGTGAGATTCGGCGGCTCATCAACATCACAGGTCGCTTCGACATCGAGAACGGTGGGTTTCTGGTCGGACCTCCCGAGCAATGGGTCGAGGAACTGCTACCGCTGGTCGTCGAAGACGGTGTCGGGACGTTCATCCTGATGGCGGACAACGACGCGACGATGACGACGTTCGCGAGGGAAGTCGCGCCAGTACTGCGCGAGGCAGCTGAGGCGGCGCTGCCGGGCGCGTTCAGCCAGCGACCACTGCGACGGGCAACTGTCCGAGCCAAGCGCCGCGAGGGGCTCAACTACGACGCGATCCCCGAATCGCTGCTGGAGACCGTCATCGAACCTGGCGATACGGGCTTCGCCGGTGTCCGGTCCACCTACATGCGTGGCGGTTCGCCGGGGATCGTCTTCATGGTGTCGACGACCGAGCAGGTGATAGACGCGCTGGCGTTTGCGCGGCAGCACCCGCACCTGCCGCTGTCGATTCGGAGTGGCGGTCACGGGATCAGTGGCCGCTCGACGAACGACGGTGGGATCGTCATCAACCTGTCGCGGATGAACGCGATCGAGGTGCTGGACGTCGCCAGCCGCCGCGTGAGAATCCAGGCCGGTGCGCGCTGGATGGATGTCGCCGCGACGCTGGCTCCGTATGGCTGGGCACTGAGTTCGGGTGACTACGGTGGTGTCGGCGTCGGCGGGCTGGCGACGGCTGGCGGGATTGGCTGGCTGGTCCGGCAGCACGGACTGACGATCGATCACATGCGAGCAGTCGAGATGGTGCTGGCAGATGGATCGGTCGTCCGGGCGAGTGAGACGGAGAACGCCGATCTGTTCTGGGCCGTCCGTGGAGCGGGCGCGAACTTCGGGATCGTGACCTCGTTCGAGTTCGAGGTGGACGAGGTCGGTGATGTCGGCTTCGGGCAACTGGTGTTCGCCGCCGACGATGTCGCGGGGTTCTTGGAGCGCTGGGGCGCAGCCGTCGAGGCGGCTCCGCGTGACCTGACGAGTTTCCTGATCATGGGGCCACCACGACGTGGGCAACCGATGGTGGCGCAAGCGCTGGCGGTCGTCGATTCGGGCAATCCGGAGACGATCATCGACCGACTCCAGCCGATTGCGGATGTCGCGCCGATGTACGACCAGCGGGTGATGATTCTGCCGTATTCGGCGTTGATGCAGAACGCGGCCATCGACGGCGAGTACCACGGACGCGGCGAACCAGCGGCCCGATCGGGGTTGATCGAACACATCACGCCCGAGTTCGCGACGGCGGCGGAGATGCTGATCCGCAGCGGAATCGTGTACTTCTTCCAGATCCGCTCGGTCGGAGGTGCGGTCGCGGATGTTGCGCCCGATGCGACGGCCTACGCGAGCCGTTCAGCGAACTTCTCGGTGATCGCGTTCGGGACGAGCCACAAGCGGCTCGACCCGATCTGGGACACGCTCGCGCATCACTTCGACGGGCTCTACTTGAACTTCGAGACCGATTTGCGGCCAGAGCGGATCGAGGACGCGTTCCCAGGATCGACGCTCGATCGACTGCGCGACCTCAAACGGCGCTATGACCCGGACAACGTGTTCCGCGACAACTTCAATATCACACCGCTCGCGCCAGCCGCGGTATTGGCCGGTGCAGCGAGCGATCCAGCAGGGAGCAGCAGATGAGCGATTATGGCCACGACCTGATCTTCGGAACGTTCCTCACGCCCAACGCGAAACCGGCGCAACACGCGGTTGAACTCGCGGTGGCCTCGGAGCAGGCGGGGCTGGACCTCGTCACCTTCCAGGACCACCCGTATCAGCCGGCGTTCCACGACACCTGGACGTTGCTGTCGTACGTCGCCTCGAAGACGTCGCAGATTCGGATTGCCGGGAACGTCCTGAACCTGCCGCTGCGACAACCGGCGGTGCTGGCGCGGAGTGCGGCAAGCCTCGACCTGCTCAGCGGTGGCCGGTTTGAGATGGGGATCGGCTCGGGCGGATTCTGGGATGCGATCGCCGGGATGGGTGGACGACGACTGACGCCCGGGCAGGCGGTGACGGCCCTGGAAGAGGCGATCACGATCATGCGCCAGGTCTGGGATACCAGCGAGCGCAGCGGTGTCCGCGTCGAGGGCAAGTACTACCAGGTGGTGGGTGCGAAGCGCGGCCCGGCACCGGCACACGCGATTGAAATCTGGGTTGGTGCCTACAAGCCGCGAATGCTGGCGCTGACCGGCAGACTCGCCGATGGTGTCCTACCGTCGCTCCCCTACCTTGCCGGCGGGCCAGCCGACATGGCCGAGATGAACAAGCACATCGACGAAGCAGCCCTGGCAGCAGGGCGCGAACCATCGGCTGTCCGGCGGATGCTGAACATCAATGGGCAGTTCACCAGTACAGGCCGGTCGCTGCTGGTCGGCCCACCGCAGCAATGGACTGAGGAACTTGCGGTAATGACATTCGAATACGGTGTATCAGCCTTTATCCTCGCAGCCGACGATCCATTCACGATCGAGCGGTTCGCAAATGAGGTCGTACCCGCGACGAGGGAACTGGTCGCGAAGGAGCGTGCAGCGGCCGGGAGTCGATCGTAGGACTCCCGAGACGTGGTGCCACCGTTTTCATCTTGGACTGTAGGCGAAGGATCTCTTTCGCCCGCCACAACGATCTTGACGGTTGATTGGTTGGAGGATTGCCAACCAACTCCCCCCTGTCATCCCGACGAACGGAGGGATCTCGTCCTCGTTGACCCTATAGAGCGCGAACGAGTTACGAGATCCCTCCGTTCGTCGGGATGACAGAGAAATAGACAGACGCAACCCGACACTCCCGGGGTGGGGAATCGCTCAGGATGACAGCGGGGCGCGCGCCCGGATGAGCACCTTGTTGTCGTCGAAGGCTTCGACGTGGCCGTCCTCGCTGGTGGTGACGTTGAAGAAGTCGCGGACGCGCTGTGGGGCGTTGAGCATGTACTGTTCGAGGTCGGTCTTGGCTTCGGGCGTCATCCGGGTGCGGGCCGTCCACTCGTCGAACTCGAAGCGACGAACGAACGGTTCGACGTGGTCGATGGTCAGGTCAGCGTCTTCGATGAACTGCTGCCACTCGGGGATGCGATACGAGCGGGCGTGCGAGTTGTCGCGCTGCCATTCGACCTGGTTGATGTACTCATCGAAGGCGTCATCATCCGGGGCGTAGGAGTCGATCAGAATGAAGCGGCCACCAGGACGCAGGACCCGTGCGACCTCGCTGCAGAAGGCGCGAACGTCGCTGAAGTGATGCGGCGCGATCCGGCAGGTGACGATGTCGAAACCGGCGTCGTCGAACGGCAGGTTCTCAGCCTCAGCGATCTGGAACGAGGCGTTCGTGATCCCCTTCTCAGTCAGGAACTTCTCGGCCGACTCAATCATCTGCAGCGTCAGGTCGCTGGCGATGACGTGGCGGACGTGTGGGGCGAGAGCGAGGGCAGTGTGCCCACCGCCGGTCGCTATGTCGAGCGCGTCGGATTCGAACGTCGGCTCGGCGAGTTCGACGAGTTGATCGAGACCACCACCAGAGGCGTGGCGGGCTGACATGACGTAATCCTGGGCTGTCGCGCCGAAGTGCTGCTTGACGCGGTCACGCAGGTCCTGATCGATGGTTGGCTTGTCGGACATTCACGGCTCCCTGGTAGACACAATGGTGTTCGCTTCCGCCTAAGCGTAACCGGAGACATCTACGCTGTCGCGGGTGGACTACTTCAGGAACGACAGGCCATCGACGATCTTGTCGACGGTGCGCCGTTCGGCATAGAGGGAGAGTCCGACGAGGTTGAGTGCGTCGGACGGGACGGCTGCGACTGCCGCACGGTTGGCTTCGTCGTGGTAGGTCGTGAACAGGTCCTCGGTATAGATAGCGCAGCGGGCGTCCCGCCGCAGTGCGCGTTCCCAGGTGCGACGCAGCTCTGCGGCGCTCGCGCTATAGATCAGGACCGGCTGGCGAAACATCGGCAGGTAGCGGTTCCCGGACCCATCCTGATACTCCTCGCCGATTGTCTCAGGCGCTGTGGCGGCGATGCCAGCCACCGTGAAGGCAGTGACGTTGCACGCCTGCCAGGTTGCCAGGTCGTCACGCACAACGACGGCGATCTTGGTATCGAATGGTATCCGGTCAGGGATTTCGGTCATTGCTCGGTTGCCTTTCGGTTCACCTGCTCGACGCTGAAGCCTGCGACCTGCTTGTAGAGGGCGGCGATTTCCTCCAGCTCCCGGGCAGGGATGACGTCGTGGATGTCGGAGAAGCCATCAGGTGCGCGCTCCTCGGCCAGTTGCATGACCTGCTCGGGGCCGTTGGCGCGATTCATCAGGACGATGCTGGCGGTGGCCGGTCGCCGCTCGTCGTCGTATGCCTGGAGGGCGGTAGCCACATCGCTCGACGCTTTCAGTTGGTTGGCCAGTGATTCGGCATCGAGAATCGCCTGCGATGCGCCGTTGGAGCCAATTGGGTACATCGGATGGGCGGCGTCGCCGAGCAGGGTCATCCGGCCATGCGACCAGCGTGGCAATGGGTCGCGGTCGGTCATCGGATACTCGTAGATGGCATCGGCGCCGTCGATCAGCGCCGGGATGTCGAGCCAGCCGAAGTCCCAGGTGGCGAACCGCTCGCGGAAACGCCCCTTCGAGACCTGCCGGTTCCAGTCCTGACGCGGCGTGACCCAGTCAGGGACATCCAGTTCGGCGATCCAGTTCACCAGCGAGCGACCACGGTCGGCATGTTCGCGAGAGATGGGGTAGGCGACAAACTTCTGCCGCTGGTGACCTGCCATGATCATTGTCCGGCCATCGAGGAACGGTGCCGCTTCAGTGACGGCCCGCCAGAGGATTCGGCCAGCGTACCGGGGCGGCCCTTCTGCGGGGTAAAGCCGCCTGCGCGCGGCCGAGTGGATGCCGTCGGCAGCCACCAGACAGGCGCCAGTAACCCGACGCACAGCACCACTTTTCTCACGCAGTTGGACATTGACTCCGCCAGGTGTCTCCGACCACGATTCCAGCGCGAAGCTGGTCAGGACGACGTTCATGCCCAGCCGCTCCTGCAGCGCGTTCAGCAGGAGTAGTTGCAGGTCGCCGCGATGGATCGAGTACTGCGGGACGCGGTAGCCGGCCCCGAGGCCACGTGGTTCGGCCCAGATGAACTGGCCGAACTTGTTGACGTAGCGCAGTTCGCTGGTCTGGATCGCGATGCGTTCGAGGAATTCTCGTAGCCCGAGGTCATGCAGGACCCGAACGGCGTGCGGCAACAGGTTGATCCCGACGCCGAGTGGCTTCAGTTCGGTGACGGCCTCGAACACGAGCGCGGGAATGCCGCGTTGGTGAAGGCACAGCGCAAGCGCGAGCCCGGCAGGGCCAGCACCAGCGATGATGACAGGATGATCGGTCGTGATGCTCTGGTCGTTCATCGGGCGCTCCACCAGGGTGGCAGATGACCAACGGGTTTGGTTCGTGCGCCAGATTGTCCCACTCCCGTCGTCAGTTCGACAACGGGAGTGGGGCACGCGATCTGTCCTACCCCGCGTTCGCCTCCAGCCAGCGCAGCGCGGCGAGGGTCATCATCTCGACGCCAAGCGGCAGGCAACGCTCGTCAATGTCGAAGCGTGGGTGATGATGGGCAATGTTCTTGCCGGTGGCGTCGTCGCGGCTGCCGACGAAGAAGAATGTCGATGGCAGCCGGTGGGTGAACTCTGAGAAATCCTCCGAACCCATCAGGCGCGGACCGGTCAGGACGTTTTCCTCCCCAACGACCTCGGCGAGCGCACCCTGAACGATGGAAACGACGTTCGAGTCGTTGACCGTCGCCTTGCCGCCGCGCCGGTACTCGACCTCGGCGCTGCCGCGTAGTGTTGTGGCGATGCCCTGAATCACTTCCGGGATGCGGGTGGCCAGCAGGTCGCCAACATCGGCATCGAACCAGCGGACGGTTCCGCTGAGCGTGGCAGAATCGGCGATGATGTTGGCTGCCGTCGTACCAGCGTGAAGCGTGCCGACCGAGACGACCGCCGCCTGCTGGGCGTTGACTTCACGGGCGACAAGGTTCTGGAGCGTCGTAACGACTTCGGCCGCGATGAGCAGCGCGTCGACCGTCGTGTGTGGCATTGCGCCGTGGCCGCCACGCCCCTGAATCTTCACATTGAAGCGATCGGCAGCCGACAGGCACGGGCCATCGATCGCGACGGCAGTGCCGACGTTGAAGTCGCTGATCAGGTGCAGGCCGATTGCAGCATCGACGGCAGGGTCTTCCAGCACGCCGTCCTCGATCATGCGACGCGCGCCGCCACGTCCCTCTTCGGCGGGCTGAAAGCAGAAGACGATCGTGCCGGGGATCTCATCACGCCGGGCGTAGAGGGCGCGGGCAGCACCGAGCAGGATCGCGGTGTGGCCGTCGTGACCGCAGGCGTGCATCGTCCCGGCGACGGTCGAGCGGTACTCGACGTCGTTCTCCTCCTCGATCGGCAGCGCGTCCATATCGGCGCGCAGGAGCAGCGTCTTGCCGGGCTTGCCACCACGCAGGACGGCTTTGACACCGGTGACGGCCAGGCCGGTCCGAACATCCTCGAAACCGATCGCGCGCAGCCGGTCGGCGACGATGCCGCTGGTGCGGAACTCCTCCAGCCCCAGTTCCGGGTTGCGGTGGAAGTCACGGCGCGTCTCAATGAGCTCCGGCAACCACTCGTCGATCTCACCTCGCAGGGTCGTTGTTGTAACCATTTGGGTGTTCCTTTCCCATCTCACTCCCCGGCGCGCAGTTTAGCACTGGCAGGCGGCAATGGAGTGTCACCGCCCCTCGTAGGGACAGGTCTCAGACCTGTCCGCGGCCGTGAGGCCGACGGTTCGACACGGGAGCGTTCGATACACGAGCGCAGACGTTTGCGCCCTGTTCCGAGTCCCGTAGATCGACGCTTCGGCCTGCGGGCCGCGGACAGGTCTGAGACCTGTCCCTACGAGGGGAGGGTCAGCGGCGGCGGTTGCGGCCGTAGTTGAGGGTGATGGCGGAGGCGAGGTCGTCGGGGGCGGTGACGATCAGGTCGCCGGAGGTGCGGCGGGTGAGTTCTTCGGCGAAGCGGACGACCTGGAGTTCGTCGGAGAGGACGCAGACGGCGAGGCTGACGCCGTCGCGGCGGAGGCGGTCCGCCTCGGCGTAGGTGGCCGCGAGCGTTTCGGGAGTCGGTGGGTGGTTGAAGTGGATTCGCCCGTCGGGATCACGGTGAGCGGTTGGCTCACCGTCAGTCAGCAGGATCAGGTTGCGCTGCATCCCGCGATGGGCGGCCAGCTGGGTACGGCCGAGACGGAGGGCATCCTGAATGTTGGTGCCGAAGCCGAAGCGGTCCCAGGCGAGGCGAGGAAGTTCGGCGGGAGTCAGCGTGCGTGCCGATTCGGAGAAGCCGGTCAGCAGCAGGATGTCACGCGGGAAACGTGTACGAATCAGCGTCGTCAGGGCCAACGCGAGCCGTTTGGCAGCCAGCAGGTAGCCACGCTCGCCCATCGAGCGGCTGAGGTCGATGGCGAGGACGGTCGCAGCCCGGGCAGAGTCCTCGCGCTCGAAGATGGCGAAGTCAGCCGGATCAAGACGGACGGGAGTACCGGTGCCACGCCGGACGGCTTGCAGGACGGTTCGGCTCAGGTCGAGCGCCAGCGGATCGCCGAACTGGTAGTCGCGGCTGGTGCCAGTCAGGTCGTGGATACCAGGGCGATGCAGCAGGCGCCGGTCGCCGGGCTGGCGGCTGGCGAGACGAGCCAGGACCGCCGTCAGAATCTGATCGCCGATGTGCTGGAGGGCACGGGCGGAGAGTTCCTGTCGCCCACCGGGGCCACGGACGAAGCCAGAATCGGCGAAGCCCTGCAACGACGCCGTTAGCCGCTCGATGGCATCGGCGGCCTGTTCGCCGAGGGCGGCGCGGACGAGGGCAGGATCGATCTCAGCGATATCGGCGACTTTGCGGACGCGGCGGATGGCCTGCTCGAGTTCGTCCAGCTGACCGAGGCGGGTCAGGGCGTCAGCCAGCGTACCGGAGAACTCCGGGACGGCGTCGAGTTCGCCTCCAGCGCGGTCGAGCAGCCCACGCTGGAGGATCTGGTCGATGGCAGCCTGGGCTTCGGCACGGGCATCGGCAGGGAGATGGGCCATGATTCGGGCAGCATCAGGATGCCCGGCGAGGGCTTCGAGGTGTTGACTGGACGCCGCGTCCAGCCCCTCGCTGCTGCTGCCGGATCGGAGCGCCTCGGCGAGTTGCTGGAGTTGCTCGTCCGCCGCCAGTGTTTGCTCCAGGTTGCGGCGTTCGGCACGCAGCGCGTCGCGAAGCTGGTCAAGACCAGCGATCTGCTCGCCATCCTGATCGGTCAGGCCACGATGAAGGGCGCGGTCAAGCGCCTGCTCGATGTTGCCGGAGAGCAGGTCGTCGGCCAGCGCCGCCAGCACCTGCTCGGGTGCCAGCGGCGCGATTGCCTGGGTGCCATCCCAGGCGCGATAGCGGACGCGGTGCGTCATCTAACCTGATGGAAGGCGTAGAACTCGGCGTGATGATCGTTCTGGTCGACCGGGACATCGACGACGAACGGGACACCGTCGGCATTCGCACGACGGGCGCGTTCGAGAGCGTCGCCAAGGCCATCGGTGGACTCGACGCGAACACCATCGCAGCCAGCCGCCTTCGCGACGGCGATGAAGTCGAAGGCCGGGTCGAACTCCGTCGCGATGTAGCGGCCTTCAAGTTGGGTCGTCTGCGTCCAGCGCGGCCAGCCGAAGGCACCGTCGTTGAGGACGACCCAGGTGACCGGCGCCTTCTCCTGAACAGCAGTCGGTAGTTCGTGGAAGGCCATCTGGAACGCGCCGTCGCCGGTCGTCGAGACGACCTGCTTGTCGGGCGCGGCCATCTTGGCGCCGATCGCGCCGACGACGCCGAGTCCCATCACAGTCTGCTCGGCTGGTGGGACAACGCTATTGCTGTCGAACGACTGGTAATAGGGCCAGTAGTAGGACCAGAGATCCTGACCGCCGTTCTCCTTCACCAGAATCGTGTTGTCACCGAAGACGCGGTTGATCTCGCTGACGATCCGCTTGCCCTTGACCGGCATGCTGTCGTCGCTCATTGCGTCGGCACGAGCATCTTCGATTGCGGCGGCCCGGCGCTGCTCGATGTCAGCAGCACGCTCGTCGTCTCGCACCATCCCGCGTTCAGCGAGGGCGACACGCAGGGCGAGCAGCGCGAGCGATGCGTCGGACTGGATCGCGACGTCGGGCACCCAGTTGCGGCCAATCTCGGTCGGTTCGATCTCAATCTGAATGAACTTCGCCCCCTTCGGGAAGAAGGTGAAGACGCCTGACTGGAACTCCTCCATCCGCGAGCCAACCGTGATGATGAGATCTGCGTCGTCGTACAACTCACGCGGGAAGGTCGTCCGGTAGAGGCCAACCATTCCGGTATAGAGCGGGTGTGACTCGCCGATGACGCCGCGACCGGCCGGCGTGGTCTGAACCGGGATGCCATAAGCGTCGATCAACGACGTCAACGCCTGACCGGCTCCCGAGAGGACACTGCCGCCGCCGCAGACGATCAGCGGCCGCCTGGCGCTGGCGATCAGGTCGGCAGCCCTCGCGACCGCGTCCGGGTCCGGAGCGGGTCGCAGGTTGCGGACAGATGGGATGTAGTCCCCGAAGTCGGCATCCTGCAGCGCGAGGTCGGCCGGGAATTCGAGGTAGACGGGACCGGGCTGGCCGGTCGTCGCGATCGAGAGGGCGCGACGCAGATACCAGTCGGTCCGGTCGGTGCGCTCAATCGTCGCCGCCCACTTGGTGATCGGCGTCATCATCCCGACGTGATCCGTCTCCTGAAACGCACCCATCCCGTAGGTCTTCGTCGCGGCCCGGACGCCGAGGACGAGCATCGGCGTGCAGCCTGAATACGCTTCGAGGACGCCCGGGACGAGGTTGGCGACACCCGGGCCGGGGCTGCCGAAGCAGACCGACGGCTCGTTGCGAATACGCGCCCAGGCCATCGCCATGTAGACACCGGACGTCTCGTGCCGGACCATCACCGAGCGCACCTTCTCGGAATCGTAGAGTTGATCGTAGAGGTGCTTTGCGCTGCCCGGCATGCCAAACACGACCGGGATGTTCTCAGCTTCCAGCCCTCGGACGATCGCCTGCCAGCCATTCATCTTCGCCATCGTGCGACTCCCCTCTCCCCGCGTTCGTTCGCAATCTGGCGACAGGGTAGGCCGACCGGCAAGGTTCGTCAATCACGGTTTGGAGCCGGTGGGCCGAATCGGTACAATGACAGAACGCCCAAAATCGTGCGACTTCGCGTACGTTCGACACGTTTGGGCAGCGACTGGCCTTGACGACCTGAGACAGAGTAGCCAGGACCTTTGCTGAACCAGGAACCGCCGTCGGAATCGCAGCTCACCCTCCTCCCGGCCTTGCCAGATGAGCTGGAGCGCGTGCGACTGATTCTTCAGATCGCACGGCGAGACCGTGCCGTCGACGCAATGCGGGCGCGAATCACCGCCGAAGAAGCCGACCAGCGCATGATCCAGATGCAGATCGATGACCGGATCGGGATGCTACGCCGCGACCACGAGCGAATGAGCGCCGAAATTGGCCGGCTCGAAACGCGGCTGGAACGGCTCGTCTTCGCGCGCCGGGCGCTCAGCGATGTCGAACTGGACGACGAGGAACAGGTCGAGCGGGCCGAGGAGGCTGCCTTCTGGGCCGAGTGGCGGCAGCAGCGTGAGGAACGACGCGGAACGGTCATCAACCGCCGCCCGGCCGGTGACGAGGACATCACCCTCCGGCAGCTCTACCGGGCGCTGGCACGGTTGATCCACCCGGACCTGGCGACCGATCCCGCCGAGCGCAACCGTCGCGAGGCTGTCATGCGGATGGCCAACGCCGCCCACGAAGCCCGCGACATCGACCAACTCAACCGGTTGCTGGAGCTGTGGTCCAAACCGCAGGACACCTCCGAGGTTCGCGATCTCGGCACGCTCAAGGCGCGAGTTGCGGAGCGCGAAGTCAAGCATGGCGAGTTGAAGCGACAACTCGAAGCGCTGGAGCAGAGCGCGCTGGGCAAGATGATCCGCCGACCGAAGGCCGAGTTTGCGAAGTACATCAAACGCGAGGAAGAACGCCTTCGGCGCGAACTGGCGACGCTGCGTCTCAAGCGCCGCCGCCTGCTGACCGCCGTCGAGGACCGCCGCCGCGAACTCGCCGAAGCCAGCGACTAACCTTCCTCTACCTCCACGACATGTGCCTCAGGTTGTTGCGCGTGGCTCGTCCGCAACGAGCACGCGGCCAAGCACCGGACTCTCGAACTCGTCGGCGAGGATATCCATCAGGATCGTGTCCCAGAGTTGACCGCCCATCATCTTGTTGCGACGCAGCACCCCGGCGTGCTTGAACCCCACTTTCTCATAGGCGCGCACCGCTCCGGGATTGTACGAGAACACCCCTAGCCGGACGCTGTTGAGGCCGAGCGACACGAACGCGTGATCCAGCACCAGACGAGTTGCCTCCGTGCCGTAGCCCTTGCCGCGCGCATCGCTTTCACCAAGCATGATGAACAGTTCCGCCGTGCGGTTGATGTGTTCGAGGTTGATGAGGCCGGCCGTTCCGATCAGCCGCCAGGTAGCGACTTCATAGATGACGAACAGGACCGTCTCGGGACTGGCGAACATGCCTTCGGTGAGGCTCTTGCGCACGACTTCGGGACGTTGCGGGCCGGGCGCGGCGAAGAACCGAAACGTGCTGTAGTCGTTGTCCCAGCGGACAATCGCGTCGATGTGCTCGTCGCACAGTGGTCCAAGTGCGACACGCTCACCAACGACGTTCAGGATCGGACGTTCAACGGCCATTGTTCCTCCTTGCGTTCAAAGGCTGCAGACGGCGTTCCTGTGGTGGCTCCAGTGCCCTTCACATTTGTCCGAGTCCTGCTACGATGCGCGCCAACGTGTCCAGATGGAGACTGTCCGGGAGTCTGACTCGCGGGCGGCAGGGAGGCAGCAGGATGGCTGGCGAAGAAACCGCGGTTGGATATCTGAACGAGAACTACAAGCACTTCTCGAAACTCGCGCGCCAGATCTGGGAGAACCCGGAGATCGGGCTGGAGGAGACGTTCGCCTCCCAACTGATCGCTGGCGAACTGGAGAAGGCAGGCTTCAAGGTCGAGTGGGGCGTCGGGCAGATGGAGACGGCCTTCGTCGCCAGCTGGGGCGAGGGCACACCGATCATCGGCATCCTCGGCGAGTACGACGCGCTGCCGAGCCTCTCGCAGGACGCGACACCGGAGCGCAACGAACTGGTGCCGGGTGGGCCAGGCCACGGCTGCGGCCACAACCTGTACGGCGTCGGCGCGCTCGGCGCGGCGCTGGCGATGCAGGAAGCGATGAAGGAGCAGGGCATCACCGGGACGGTGCGCTACTACGGTTGCCCGGCTGAGGAGACGCTGACCGGCAAGACCTACATGGCCCGCGACGGTGTCTTCGATGATCTGGACGCCTCGATTACCTGGCACCCTGGCTACGCCAACTCTGTCTGGTCCAACGGCTCCAGCCTGGCGATGAACTCGTTCAAAGTTCATTTCCACGGTGTCGCCGCCCACGGTGCCGCGGCGCCGCATATGGGCCGGAGCGCGCTGGACGGCGCGATGCTGATGGACATCGGCGTGAACTACCTGCGCGAGCACATCATCCAGGATGCACGCATCCACAGCGTCATCAAGGACGGTGGCGAAGCGCCGAACGTCGTCCCGCCGACGGCGACGATCTGGTACTACGTCCGGGCGCCGAAGCGCGATCAGGTTGAGTCGATCTACAAGCGGATGCTCGATTGCGCCAAGGGTGCGGCGTTGATGACCGGCACCACCTACGATGTCGAGTTCCTGACTGGCTGCTACGAACTGCTGCCGAACCCGACCATCTCCAACATCATGCTGGACAAGATGGAGGCGCTTGGCGGCATCGAGTTCAGCCACGACGACATGGAGTGGGCGCGACAGCTTCAGTCGACGATCGACCCGGAGATCATCGAGATGAGCCGCCAGCACACGCTGGAGATGGCCAAGGAAGGCACGACGGCTGAGGACATCGGCGATGTGCTCTGCGAGAACGTCATCCGTCCGTCGGAAGAGTTCCGCATCATGCACGGCTCGACCGAGGTCGGCGATGTCAGCCAGATCGCCCCGACCGGCAACCTGCTGACCTGCTGCCACCCGCTCGGCTCGCCGGGCCATAGCTGGCAGATCACGGCATCGTCGGGGGCGGAGATCGGCTTCAAGGGCATGGACTTCGCCGCGAAGGCGATGGCGCTGACCGGCCTCGAACTGATGGTCAACAAGGAAGCGCTCGACACTGCCAAGCAGGAGTTCACCAACGCGACCGGTGGCCGCAAGTACGTAACTCCGCTGCCGGAAGGCTCGGTCCCGCAGAAGGGCGGCTGATCGAGGAACTGAGGCGGGTCGGTACTGAGTTATCGCCCCGCCTCGGTCGTGACGACATCTCGGTTGCACTGCGACCACGCGTGGCGATCTGACCTGCTGGCACATCACATGCGCCTTGTCGAGGCAAGACGATATGAATGATGCAATGAGGAGCAGGTCAATATGGAAGAGCCGCGCAATCGTGAATTCAACATGGAAGACCCAAAGACCAACCGCGCTACGGGCGCAGCGCTGGCGATCGCGTTCGCGGTCATCCTGGCGGTGGTCATCGGGTTCTACCTCCTGAACGTCCTGCTGGACATCTTCTAGAACACTGGCCTCACAGGGACAGCAGAACGGCGGCGCGACGAGGGTATGTCTTCGTCGCGCCGTCATTTTGTTGTTCGCCGCCAGATCAGCCGTTGAGGGTTGCCTGGATGCTGCCGAGGTGTTCCGCGGTGTGGCCGATGACGACGTACTCGATCACCTGAGCGATGGTGAGTTCGTGACCGCCGAAGACACCGGCGACGCGATCCCAGTCCGTTTCAGCGATGACGGAGAGGGTATCGACGATCGCCGTACCGTTCGTGCGGAGCAGGTCGAGCGTTTCGGCCCGGTCGGCTTCGGCGTACTCCTTTGCGTGCTTCGCGTTGTTCTCATGAATGGCTTCCATCGAAACGCTGGGAGTGTAGCTATCTCCGCCGGCCAGTTTCCGCACGATCCCGGCGAAGGCGCCGTTGACTTCGGCGATATGGTGGGCGAGGGCAGCGACGGTCCAGCCCTCTGCGACGCTCGGCAGTTGCCACTGCTCGTCGGTACATGACGAAACGGTCGCGATCGCGTCATCGTTGACGGTTCGGAACCTTGCGGCGTAGTCAGCTGCCCTGGTGACTGTCATGGTTCTGCGTCCTCCATACAACTGTTCAGGCGATCTCTTCTGCCTGCTCAATCTATTGTCGATTGAGCACCGGAGAAATCGACAACGTGAGATTGCAAAGTGACTCTCCATCCGGTCGTCCTGAGCCGCAGCGAAGGACCTCTCCGCCGCGACCGCGGGTATTGCTAACGAAGGAGAGGTCCTTCGCTGCGGCTCAGGACGACCGGGTTCGTTCTACTCGTATGACGACGGGGCAATTCTGAGTTGCCGCCACTGGTCGATGTCGTGGCCGTAGACGATCAGCGACACCTTCTCGCACTGCGCCAGTTCGAGCAACTTGCGGGTGCTGGCGCGGGTGGTCGCCTCATCCATATCAAACACATGGATGGGGCGATCTTCGGGCGTGAACGGAGTCATGTCGAATGGCATCGCGTCGATGGCGAGGAGCACCGGGCCGGTTTCAGGTAGCCGGACGAGGACTGACTGATGGCCCGGGACGTGACCACTGGACTCGATCAGTTTCAGGCCGGGAAGCACTTCCGTATCTCCATCGATCTGACAGAACCGAATCGCGGGGTTGTCGAGAAGTGCCATGACTGGCGCGAAACGTTCCCCGCCGGATCGAACGGCATCGAGATGCTGGCGCTGGACGATGAACTCTGCGTTGGTGAATGCGGCGTGCTGCCCCGCATGGTCCACATCGAGATGGGTGCAGATGACGATATCGATGTCCTCGGGGGCGATATCGAGATCAGCGAGGTAGGCGTGGACATCTCGACCGATCGTGATCTCCATCCCTGGGCCGGGGACGGGGTTATCCGGATAGCCGCTGTCGATCAGCACGTTGGTGCCATCACTCATCTCGACCAGGTAGCAGGGAACAGGCACCTCCTGCGCGCCATAGCGGATCGTCGCGACCCGCATCAGGTAGAGTCGGCGTGGCGTCACACGCACCTCCTCTCATTGGAATGTGATGTTTCGTGGCGATTACAGGCGGGTGACGTGGGCTGACACCGCCAGCCAGCGTCCATCGATCCTGGCCCAGCAATCGGTGTAGCGGCCTGCGCCGGGGTTGCTGTCCGGCAGGACGAAGGTCGTCCGGGCATGGATGATCGCGAAGTCGTCGAAGAGACGGACCTGAACGTCGTGGGCCTCCAGGTCGCGGATGCTGACAGGCCGGGCGGTCTGCCGCAGGAAATCACCGCGATCGACGAGCGTTCCATCGGGGTTACTGCAATAGAAGTCACTCGCGAGGATCTGGTCGAAACGCTCGACGTCCGAATGCTGGACCGAGCGAATGTAGTCCTCGTTCAGGGCGCGTAGCATCGCGACATCAGTATCGACCGTCGTTTCCGTCTGCATTGGCACATCCTTCCAGTCATGGCGAGCCGTGCTGGAGGTCAGCCTACGCGAGCGAGCGGGCGCGGGTATAGAACGAGAGTTGCACGTTGGAAGGACGATGCTGTCCCGATCAGGAGTTGGCAGCGGCTGATTCAGCAGCCATTGCCTGCCGTCGGTGGATTGCGCGCCGAACCGGCTGGGCGATGTTGACGGCGGACCAGACGACGAAGAAGACCGCCGTCGCGACGAGGACGACTGCGGCGCCGGAGGCGACGTTGCGATAGTAGGAGAGGTAGAGACCACCGACGCCGGAGAGCGCGCCGATCGTGGCAGAGAGCGCCAACATCCGTGGCAGGCGGTCGGAGATCAGCCGGGCGGTCGCGGCGGGTGTGACGAGCATCGCAAGGACGAGGATATTGCCAACCGTCTGGAGTGCGGTCACGATCGCCAGCGCGAGCAGGACGAGGAAGAGTTGGTCGTAGCGCCAGAGATGGACCCCGAGCGACGAGGCCAGCGTGCGGTCGAAAGTGATCAGCACCATCTCGCGACGGAAGATGGCCAGCACCGTCAGAACCCCGGCACCGATAGCCGCCGTCAGTATCAGATCGTCCCGCGAGACGCCGAGGATGTTGCCGAGCAGGAACGAGGTCAGGTCGCGGGTATACGAGCGGGTCGTGCTGATTAAGGCGATACCGAGCGCGAAGGCTCCAGCGAACATGACGCCGATGGCGGTGTCCTCGCGCAACCGCTCGGTCTGACTGAGCCAGCCGATCAGCAACGAGACGACAACGGCTGCCAGGAGCGCACCGATGAAGATGCTGCCACCAAGCAGGAAGGCGATCACGACGCCGGGGAAAACGGCGTGTGCGAAGGCATCGCCGACGAACGCCATTCCCCGCAGGACGACGAAGCAGCCGATCACGCCGCAGACGATTCCAACGACGATGATGGCCAGGAACGCGTGCTGCATAAACATGCGCTCCCACGGGCGGGTGAGCCAGTCGATGAGGGCTGGATTAATCATCGGTGCCGGTCACGACCTCTTCGTGCGGGTGGACGTGGGCGCTATCGCCGTGGATATGGAGCGCCGAGATGTCTCCGAAGGCGACGGCGATATTGAGCGGCACCAGCGTCTCGTGCGGCGGGCCGAGAGCGACGATCCGACGATTGAGCATACAGATACGGCTGCTCGTGTCACGGGCGCAGTCGAGGTTGTGGGTCGCGAGGGCAACACAGGCACCTTCGCGGCGAAGATCGTCAATGACCTGCTCGAACATCGCTTCGGTCGGGGCATCGACGCCGGTGAATGGCTCGTCCAGCAAGTAGACCGAAGCGGGCCGGATCAGGGCGCGAGCGAGGATCACTCGCTGCTGCTGCCCGCCGGAGAGTCGTCCAATCTGGGTGTTGCAGTGGTGCTCCATCTTGACGATCGCAAGCGCCCGCTCGGCGGCTTTCTCCAGGGAGCGGCCAAGCGGCCGCCAGCGACTGGCGCCCTGATAGGCACCCATCAGGACGAGGTCACGGACACTGGCCGGGAGGGTCCAGTCGATCCGGTCACGTTGCGGGACGTAGACGACCTGCCGGCGCGGCTCGCTGCCGAGGGCGGGAGAGAATCGGACGGTTCCACGCTCAGGTCGCACGACTCCGGCAATGACCTTCAGGAGCGTGCTCTTGCCCGCGCCATTTGGGCCGACGAGGCTGACGACCTCACCAGCATGCAGGTCGAGCGAGACGCCATCGAGTGCGATTCGGTCGCCATACGAGACGGCGATGTCTTCGACATGGATAAGTGGGCTGTGGCTGGTCATCTGGCGTGTCACGCTGTCCAATGATCGTGTCGACTCAGGGGTTTTCAGCATGACAAGTGCCGCGTTCCCTGATCGAGATGATACTCGGTATCAATTAGGTTGTCGATAGGGTTTAGCCGAGCGCGAGCGCGACAACGCCGAGGACCATCGTGCTGGCGGCGGTCAGCCGTCGCGTGGAATCGCCTTCGGCCAGCAGGCGCGCGCCGAGAATCGCGGCGATGAGGATGCTGATCTCGCGAGCCGGGGCAATGTAGGAGACGGGAGTCGTCGAAAGCGCGGTCAGAACGAGGATATAGGCGAGCGGGCTGAGGATCGCGATGCCGAGCACCTCGCGCCGGTGCTCTTGCCAGATGCCGCTAATCGCCGCGCGCTGGCGCAGGCCGATTGGAGTCAGGATGATCGCGCGAGTCAGCCCAAGCCCCCAGTCGAAGACGAGCGGCGGAATGGCGAGGGCTGCAACAGCGTGCTTGTCCCAGAGGGTGTAACTCGCAATGATGACGCCGGTCGAGATGCCGAACGCGACGGCGGTTCCGGTGGCACTACCGGAGGCTGAGAAAACGCGGGCACCACCTGAGATCACAAAGACACTGCCGACGACCAGCAGTGCGCCGAGGATGGCGAGTGGAGATGGCCGCTCGCTGAAGAACAGGATCGCTGCCGTCGTCGAGAGGGCCGGTCCGGTCCCACGCGCCAGCGGGTAGATCAGCGAGAGATCGCCGACACGATACGCCTGCTGGAGGACGACGAAATAGACGAGATGCAGGACGCCACTGCCGATGATGAAGAGCAGTTCGGTCGGGCCGATTACTGGCCGCTCGATCAAGATGATGGCGATGCCGAGTGGCGCGTAGATGGTGGCTGAGAGGGCACTGAACAGCCAGACGGTGGCCGGGCCGCCGCCGACCCGCTTTGCCAGGAGGTTCCATGTCGCGTGGATGACAGCCGATGTGAGTACAAGCGCGAGCGCGACCGGGGTCATTGGGACCAATCTATCTCTGCCCATCGCCGAGGCGACCGGGGCTGATATGCGTGCAATCGATTGGCAGGATAGCACGCGCTCGCACGAGCGAATCGAGTAGGATGGAACCGATCACGACGGTCAGGATCGGGAGGGGCGTACATGCGCCGGTACGATTACCGCTGCGATGAGTGTGAGCAGGTGTTCGACATTGAACGCCCGGTCCACGAGGCTGGCGAACCGGCGGATTGTCCGTTCTGCGGCAAGCCTGCGCGTCGGATTTACACCGCGCCGAAGTTCCTGTTCAAGGCCGATCCCAGCGATGTCCGCCCGATCTGGCACAACCACGGTGCGTTCGGCCATGCCCATCCGCCGCGACGCGGGTATCACCCGCCGGGGGTAGAGGAACATTAAACGGGCGAGACTCGGGAGTAGGGTGGTGTATATGTGGGTGAATCAGTCAAGCTTCCTTCGATTCCCGAGTCCCGATTCCCGATTCCCGCGCAGGAGACACCGTTGTACGCACGAGTGAACGTGATTGGCTTCAAACCCGAGGCGCTGGCGATCGCGACCCAACGCTACCGGGAGTCGTCGCTGCCGATGATTCAGGCCTGGGAAGGTTTTCACGGCGCGCTGGCGATGATGCAGCCACTGACCGGCAAGGTCTTCACGCTCTCGATCTGGGAGACCGCGGCCCAGCGCGACGAGAGCGGTTTGCGGATCGAGTACATCCAGAACCTGTCGAGTTACGGCGAACTGATCGGCGGCTCGATGACGCGCGAATCGTACGATGTGGTGGTCTCGACGCTCCGCCCGGCGATGCCCGGTGACGAGCAGATCCGTGCCTGGGGCAGGGTGACGACCGGTCATGTACCACCGGACCGCTGGGATGACGCGATCGAGATGCTGACGCCAATGGTGGCTGATATGGGCGAGAACCAGTCCCATCAGGGGTCGATGATGCTGGTGAACCGCGCCCTGTCGAAGATCGTCATCGTCGGTGTCTGGGACTCACGCCGCGCCATCTCCGCGACCGACGACGAGGTCCACGCGCAGGCCTACCTGGTCCGCCGTAGCGGCAACCTCTCTGCTTCCCCGACCCATGAGGTATATGAAATCGTGAGTTTCGCCTAACGGGCTTCAGTGCCGCGTTTGACCACTGGTGACTTTGCTACTATCTAGACAGACTAGACAGGAGGGCGTCGTGGCATGGCAGATTCAGGAAGCGAAGCAGAAGTTCAGCGAGGTCGTGGATCGTGCGATCGACGAGGGGCCACAGACGATCAGCAGACGTGGGGTCGAAGTCGCCGTGGTAATTGCGATCGATGAGTATCGCCGCTTGAAAGGCGAACATCAGGATCTTCGCGATTTTCTACTGGATCCAAACGGCCCTGACCTGAGCGTCTTAGACCTTGAGCGGCGTAAGGATCTTCCGAGAGACATAGAACTGTGAGCTTCCTGCTCGACACGAATGTGATCTCGGAAATCCGCAAACCTCACGGCAATCCAAACGTCGAGCGGTGGTTTGTATCGATACCGGACGACAGCACGTTCCTCAGTGCCCTGGTGATCGGAGAGATTCGCGCCGGAATCGAGAAGATCCGACGTCGTGATCCACAGCAAACGCTGGGGCTGGAACGTTGGATTGTCGACCTCAGGCATCGGTTCGCCGACCGCATTCTTCCTGTCACCGCGGAGGTTGCTGAGGAATGGGCACGAATGAATACCCCAAACCCCGTGCCGATCATCGACGGCCTGATTGCAGCGACGGCCAAAGTCCATAACCTGACGTTGGTGACCCGCGACACCGGCCAGCTAGCGCAACATGGTGTGCGTGTACTGAACCCGTTCGACGAGTCAGCGTCACCGTAAGCGGGCGCATACTCGTTACTTGACGCGCCGACCTGTTTCGGGCGAAGATGCGCGCCTGTCATCGCGTGTCCGTGGCCGATGCTGCCGCCGGATGAGACCAGTGGTCAGGGACAGTGCGATCGATGAGGCAAACATAAGGAAACATAGGAGGACCATGTCAGCGACGGTTACAGAGGGGCAGATCATCGGGACACCGATGAAGCGGATCGAAGGCGATAAGAAGGTCACCGGAGCGACGCGCTACGTCGATGACCTGCAACTCCCAGGGATGCTGCACGGGCGGCTGGTGACGAGCATCTACCCGCACGCCGAAATCAATGGGATCGACGCCAGTGCGGCACTGGCTGTCCCGGGCGTCGTCGCCGTCTACACCGGCAAGGACGTGCATCCATCCGGCGCGGAACCGACCGACCGCAACCACCACATGCTGGCGCGCGACAAGGCGCTCTACTACGGGCAGCCGATCGCGATCGTCGTTGCGACAAGCGAGTCGATCGCCGCCGAGGCAGCCGAACTGGTCGAGGTTGACTATACGCCGCTCGATGCGGTCATCGATCCGCTGAAGGCGATGGAGCGCGACGCGCCAGTCATCCGCAAGAAGGCGACCGAAGGATCGGAATGGTCCGAAGGGCAGATGCACGCGACCGTCACCGGCGGTGACGAACTGGACATCTCGAAACTTCCAGACAACATCACCAATGCTGCCCGCTTCACTCGCGGTGACGTCGAGGCTGGATTCGCGGCGGCGGACCAGATCGTCGAGCGACGCTACATCACCCACTGGGTGCACCAGTCGTACATCGAGCCACACGGCTCGGTAGCGGTACCCGACCCGCTCGGCAACCTGACGGTTTACACGACGACGCAGGGGCAGTTCTACACTCGCAACCAGACGGCTGAGATCCTTGGACTGCAGCAGAACCAGGTCCGGCTGATCGGGATGGAAGTCGGCGGAGGCTTCGGCGGCAAGGCCGTCATGCTGGAGCCGCTGGCTGGCTGGATCGCGCTGCGCCACAACGCGCCGGTCAAGATCAATATGACCCGCTCGGAGGAACTCTCGGCCGGGAACCCGGCGCCGGGCTCGGTCATCGATATCAAGATCGGTGGCAAGCAGGACGGGACGATCACGGTGATCGACGCGCGGCTGGTGTTCGACTCCGGCTGTTACCCCGGTACGCCGGTGACGGTCGCGGCGCTGATGTCGGGTGGCTACTATCAGACCGACAACCTGTCGCTGGTCGGCTACGAGGTGCTGACCAACAAGACCGGCAACGGCGCATACCGCGCACCGGGCGCACCACAGGCGACCTTCGCGATCGAGCAGGCCGTCGACGAACTGGCCGGCAAGCTTGGTTGGGACCCGGTCGAGTTCCGGCTGCACAACTGCTCGGTCGAGGGCGACCCGCAGCCAAACGGCGTGCCGTGGCCGCGCATCGGGCTGAAGGAAGTGCTCGAAGCCATGCGCGACCATCCGGTCTACAAGAACCGGGCGAACGGATCGAGTTCGGGCGTTGGCATCGCTATCGGCGGCTGGCCCGGCGGCGTCGAGCCATGCGCGGCCAACATCCGCGTCGAGACCGACGGATCGCTGGTCGTTCAACTCGGATCGACGGATATCACCGGCACCAACACGGTCATGGCGCAACTGGCGGCCGAGGCCTTCGGGACGACGCCAGACAACGTCACGATCGAGTCCGCCGACACCGGCTCTGCTCCGTACGCCGGGATGAGCGGCGGCTCGAAGGTCACCTACACGGTTGGCCCGGCCGTCATCCGCGCGGCCGAAGCAGCTAAGGAGCAGGTTCTGGCGATCGCGGCGGCCGAGATGGAAGTCGCGCCGGACGACCTGGAACTCGCGCAGGGCAAGGTGCGCGTCAAGGGTGCGCCCGACAAGGAGATGTCGATCGCATCGATCGCGGCCAAGAGCATGACGTTCGGTGGCAAGTACGAGCCGGTTTACGGCATTGGCAAGTCGGCCCAGACCGACCGGGCACCGGGCTTCGCTGGACAGATCGCCGAAGTCTCGGTCGATCCGGATACCGGCGTCGTGAAGATCGACCGCTACGTGACCGTCCAAGACGTCGGCAAGGCGCTCAATCCGGCCCAGGTCGAAGGCCAGATCATCGGCGGGACCGTTCAGTCGATCGGCTTCGCGATGTATGAGGGCATCGAGTACGCCGAGGACGGCCAGTTGCTGTCGTCAACGCTGATGGACTACGCCGTTCCGAAGTCGATACAGGTGCCGCCGATCGAGACGGTCATCGTTGAAGTCCCGGCCCGCTCCGGCCCGTACGGGGCCAAGGGCATCGGCGAACCGCCGATCATCCCCGGCCCAGCCGCACTGGCCAACGCCATCGCCGCCGCGACCGGCAAGCGCGTCCTCGAGACGCCGCTGACGCCGGAGCGAGTGAGCAAGGCGATGAGCAACGGGGCGTAAAACCTATAGCAGACTGAGCGGCGCGTCACGATGACGCGCCGCTCTTTGCGCTGGAACCGCGCTACTTATCGTTCAGGGCGTCCCCAGCGGCATCCGCCTCGGTAGCATAGATCGCTTCCAGAACAGGGATGAGCGGTGGGATCTGCCGCGTGATTGCGTGCCATGTTAACTCGATGTCGACATCCTCATAGCGATGGACAACGACATTCCGCATCCCACGCATCAACGACCACGGTACCGTCGGGTACTTTGCCCGGATGTCGTCAGGGATGTACCGGGTCGCCTCGCCGACGGTGATGATATTGCGAACGACTGCGTCGATCACCATCTCGTTTTTCTCGAAGTCATCGATGCTCATCCCATCGATATAGCGCTGGATTCTGGCAAAACTCTCGAGAATGTCCGTAATTCTGAAGGCCCATTCTCTATGCTGCACGGACTGCCTCGCTGAGGATTCGGTCGCGAATCTGCCGCTTGATGGCCTTGTTGGTCACAACGTCAACCGGGCGATCAAGAATCGTTTCAAGGAACTCTTTTAGCTCAACAAGGTCGAACAATCCGACAGGTGAACCGTCGAACTCGACCACGAGGTCGACGTCGCTGTCGGGACGTGCTTCACCACGTGCAACCGAGCCGAAGACGGACAGCGACGCGACGTGACGGCGGCGCAACTCGTCTTCGTGCTCCGCGATGATTCTAAGAACGTCCGATAGTTCCATCTGCGCCATCCTGTCAGGCAATTGCGATTCACGTATCGAACCACCTCCAAGATACCACCGGGGATGCGATGTAGTCAGACCACCACCAGATCATGTTTCGCTCACACTCTGAACATCGAGCGCGTCGCGGAGGCCATCGCCGAAGAGATTGAGGCTGAGGACAGTGAAGCCGATCGCGAGGCCAGGGAAGACAGCCAGCCACCAGGCTTGCTGAATGAAGTTACGGCTCTCGTTGAGTGCCTGACCCCAGGTTGGCGTCGTTGGGTTGACGCCGAGGCCGAGGAACGTCAGACCTGTTTCGGTCAGGATGCCGAAGCCGACCGTCAGCGTCGTCTGGACGATGATCGGGGCGGCGACGTTCGGTAGGAGGTGTCGCACCATGATCCTCCAGTCGCGGACGCCGATCGCACGGGCTGCGAGGGTGAAATCCGCTTCACGCAGGCTGAGCACCTGGCCGCGAACGATCCGCGAGAAGGCGACCATGTTGGCAAGGCCGATCGCGAGGATGACGTTGCGCGCCCCTGCACCGTAAATGGCAACCATCCCCATCGCGAGGATGATGGCTGGAAAGGCCCAGATCAGATCGACGGCCCGCATGATGATCATGTCGATCCAGCCGAGATAGTAGCCGGCGAGCAGCCCGAAGGTGACGCCGACCAGCATCGAGACGAGCGCGCCGAGGATGCCGACGGTGAACGATACGCGCGTGCCGATGATGATGCGGCTGAACAGGTCGCGGCCGAACGAGTCGGTGCCCATCGGGTGGTTCAGACTGGGGCCTTCGAGGAACTCGAAGTCGTCATTGTCGGGATCATACGGCGCGATGGCCGGGCCGAAGATCGCGACGATCCCGAGCAGGACAACGAAGATGATGCCGAGGAACGCCTTCTTCTCGGCCCTGATCCGCCGCAGAAATCGATTGCTCTGTACCTCGCGCTGCTCGGTTAGCGCGTTGCGGCGGTCGCTGCCCGGTATGACGACGCTGTCCGTACCAGCGGTGGCGGTCGGGTCGGCGGTATGCTCGTTAGCCATAGCGGATCCTCGGGTCCAGAATCGTGTAGACGAGGTCGACGGTCAGGTTCGCGAGGACGAATACCAGCGTAATGAGCAGGATCACGCCCTGGACGACCGGGTAGTCGTTGTTGAAGATGGCCGATGTCAGCAGGCGGCCGACGCCACTGATCGAGAAGACCGTCTCGGTGATGACGAGGCCGCCGAGCAATCCAGCCAGTGAGAGGCCCGCAACGGTCACGACCGGGATCAACGCGGTCCGCATCGCGTGGCCGAGAATGACGCGCCGCTCGTTGAGTCCCTTCGCGCGGGCGGTGCGGATGTAGTCACTGCCCATCACCTCCAGCAACCCAGAGCGGACGAAGCGCATCAGGATCGCGGCCTCGCCAACACCGGCAGCGAGGCCTGGCAGGAGGATGTGCTTCAACCAGGGCCAGAGGCCATCCGATGGGGAGACGTAGCCGACCGAGGGTAGCCAGTTCAGTTTCACGGCGAAGATGAGGATGAAGACGATCCCGAACCAGAATGTCGGCAGGCTGATCCCGGCAAAGGTCGAGATACTGGCTACGTAATCGAAGATGCTCCCTCGCTTGAGCGCCGCCAGTGTTCCCATCGGGAGGGCGATCGCGACGCCGATCACGAATCCCAGCCCCGCAATGCTGAGCGTCTTCGGTACAGCGCGACCAATCGACCGTGTCACCGGCTCGCGCGTCGCGATCGACCGGCCGAGGTCGCCCTGCATGACGTTGCCCATCCAGGTGACGTATTGCACGTAGAGCGGCTCATCCAGCCCAAGGTTCTGGCGCAGTTGCTCAGCCGCCTCCGGGTCGTACTCGCCACCGAGCATGACCGAGACCGGGTCGCCCGGTACGAGTCGGAGGAGGAAAAAGACGATCGTTGCGCAGCCCCAGATGATGAAGACGGCGTAGAGCAACCGGCGGATGATGTACTGTGTCACGCTGTCCCTCGGATTCTGGTCGGGGACCGGGTTGCGAGCGGCGTCACGTCCACGCGCAGCCCGGCCACCGGCAGGTCATGTCTACTCGTCCAGCCAGACGCCTTCGAGGTAGCGCATCTCCGGAATCTTGCGGAAGCCTTTGACGTTGTCCCGGTAGCCGACCATGTCGAACTGGTGGTAGAGGAAGACGACCGGCGCTTCCCGCTGGGTCAGGTACATCAGGTCCTGGAATGCCTGTGCGCGTGCGTCCTGATCTGACGTCGAGCGTTCGAGATCGAGCAGTTCACCAGCCTCGTCGTTGTTCCACTTGCCGGTGTTCCATGGCCCGTCGGGGTAGAAGAAGTTGAAGGCATTGTCGTCCGGATCAGCGTCAACGACGCTGCCCTGGATGCACCACTCGTAGTCACCAGCCTCCCAGCGCTCGTTGTATGCTGCGGCATCTACGAGGTCGAGTTGTACATCGATACCCAGGTCCTGAAGCTGGTTGCGGATCTGCTGCTCGTTCCGGTCGTCAGCGGTTCCGGTCATCAGGATCGGCTCCGTGTCAAGGACGCCGGAAGCCTCCGCGAGAGACTTCGCCTCATCGAGGTTGTACGCCTGTGGGTATTCATCCAACTGATCGACCGGAACATAGGCCCAGCCAAAGGCCGGAGCAATCGCGCCGTGGCTCGCCTCGGCCAGGCCGAAGCGGGCGCGCTCGATGAACTGGTCCTTGTCGATCGCCTTCGCGATGGCGAGGCGCGCATCGACCTGGTCCCACGGCGGTCGCGTCGTGTTGAACTGAAGCCCGATCCAGTTGGTGCCCGGAGACTGCTCGACAACGACGCCGTCCGCGCTTTCAAGTTGCTCGTATGCCTGGGGAGGGACTTCGTTGATCATGTCGATGTCGCCAGCCGCCAGCGCGTTGGCCTGACTGGCTGGTTCGGGGATGAACCGAACGACAATCTTGTCGAGCAATGGTCGCCCGGCATACCAATTCTCGAACGCCAGCATCTCGAACCCGCCCTGCGGGTCCATCGTGTCCGGGTCGAGCATGAACGGACCGCAGCCGACCGGTTTGAGCAGGAATTCTTCCTCACCGATCTCCTCGACCGCTCGTCTCGGAACGGGGGTCAGTGCGCGACCCGGGCCGCGACTACAGGCGACAGCCAGGAACGGGCCAAACGGCGCGCTGAACGTCAACTGGAATGTGGTTTCATCGACCGCTTCAGCAGCGGTGATGTTCGCGAGTTTGCTGGCGTGCGGAGACGCGAGCGCTTCGTCGAGCGTGCGGTTGTAGGTGTAGACGAAGTCCTCAGCGGTCAGCGTATCGCCATTGTGGAAGGTCAGTCCCTCACGGAGATTGAAGGTGTAGAGCAGGCCGTCGTCGGAGATCTCCCAGGTCTCGGCGAGGTCGGGCTGGATCGCCAGCGTCTCATCGAACTGAACGAGAGCCGAAAACTGATTGGCACTGATCTGGCCCGCCACACGGCCGATGCTGATCCGGGTGGGGTCAAGTTGAAGCAACTGCTGGACGTTGAAGCCGAGCGTCAGCGTGCCACCTTGTCTGCCCTCTGCGGCTGGCTCTGTCGACGCTCCGGCTGCGGTCGTTGGGGAGCCGTCGCCTGCCATGCCACCCGGGCTGGTCGCTTCCGGCGAAGCGTCGCCCGAGGTAACCGTCTCGCCGCCGCCTGACACGGTCGTCGCGGCGGGCGTGGTGTCGTCGCCGTCGTCATCGTCGTCGCCACCGCAGGCAGCAAGCAGCCCGGAGAATCCGACGACGCCCGTCACTCCTCCGACGAACTTGAGGATCGTGCGCCGTGATGATGTGCGTTCAAGTACTCTGGCGAGGTCGAATGCTTCCTTGCGAGTCACGTTGCTCCTCCTCCTTGTCGAATCGGTGTCGTGAGGACCTGTCGGTAGCGTGACAATCGACTGGGTCGTTCCTCGCGTTGATTGGTCAGCCTCCTCTCGTTGCCTGTACTCCGGCCTGACCGCCATCTAGCGATGTGTCGGCAGATCCGGTCGCGCTCTCCTCGACCGGTGCGATCACCTCGCCGATGATGACCTCTTCAACCTCATGCAGGTGCGCCAACATCGCATCCCGCGCATGTTGTGACTGCCCTTCTCGAATCCAGTCAGCGATTTCACGGTGCCAGATGTATGCGCGCTGGCGACGGTCCGCCTGAGTAGCGAAGTGTCTCCGCCCGTCCTGCAACAGCTCGTTAATGAGCCGAATGACGCGGACGGATACTTCGTTTCGCGATGCCCGAGCGACCGCGACATGGAAGGCGCGGTCACTCTCGAGCCAGACGTCGTTCGGCATGTCACGTTCGAGAAAGGTGCGCTGCTCTTCAACGATCTGCTCGAGCGCGGTCAGATCATCCGGCTGGGCGCGCAATGCCGCACGGGACGCGACGGCCGGCTCGAAGATCGAGCGGACCTCCCAGAGGTTGCCAACCAGGTCGGTGCTGGCGTCGAGCACGAGAGAGAGTGGTGACAGAATGCCGTCATCGAAGACCTCGCGGATGTAGGTGCCGCCACCCTGCTTACTCGCGACGATCCCGGCGATTTCCAGCGCGCGCAGTGCCTCCCGAAGAGATGCGCGACTGACCTGCAGTTGCTCGGAGAGTTCCCGTTCGGAGGGCAGCCGATCTCCCGGACGAAGTTGGCCCTGCCGGATCATCTGGCAAAGCTGGACAACGATCTGCTGCGAGATGCGCGAACGCCGAACAGGGACGATCGCCAGAGGATCGCTCATTGGTCACCGTGGTTCGGCTTGTCAGATGGTCAGACCAATTTGCTTTGGCGATACTCTATGCGTCAATCAACGGTGTGTCAAGTGCGCGATTGCGGAGTTCCGATCCATAGAAGTATTGGAGGTGATCGAACTTCTCAATCTACCTGCGCATCCCGCACGTCTCTCGTTTGGAGCTCGATGAACTCACGCAGGAATTTGTTGAGGTCGCTGACCTTGGCGTCGAGGTAGGCACGTCCGGATTCGGCGGTTGCCTTGGTCGGATCGCCGAAGACGCCGCTGGCGGAGCGCATCTTGCCGCCCTGGATGACGGCGGGTGGCGCGAAGGGGTCACGGCGTTCGAGGACGGTCGAGGGGCGCAGGTCGGGAACGGCCCGGGCGAGGTCGACCTGATCCGGCGCGATGGCCAGCATCAGCGCTGTCTCGTCCTCGTTGGCGTGGGTGCCTTCGCCGTCGAAGAGTTCAAGGGCGGCGTCGCGGCCAAGTTCGGTCGTTGCCAGCGCGACGGTGATGCCGTGCTCGCGGAGCGCGTCCCGCGCGGCGATCTCAAGGACAGGGCGAGTCGAGAGTCCGGTATCAAGCAGGAAGACCTTGCGAACTCCGGCCCGAACGAGGCAGGCGATGATGTCGTTGACGACACGACGGTAGACGGCAGGCGAGAGCGACATGCTGCCCGGCCAGTCGACGAACGCGGGGTAATACCCGTAGCCGAAGGCGGGCAATAGCAGTACCGGCAGCTGAGCGACGGCGGCATTGCCAAGCGCCTCAGCGGTCAGCAGGTCGGTCTGGTTGGGGAGATGGTAGCCGTGCTCCTTCGAAGCAGCACCCATCGGAAGGACCGCCACCGCATGACCTGTCAACGCGGCCGAAGCATCGTCGGCGTAGCAGTTGCGCAGGCGCACGCCAGTTTCCACCACTGGTGTGACCGTCTGGAATGACACTGTTGCTTCACGTTTCGGGACTGGTGGCGCATCCCAGCCGCGGGTCGCTGATTCGAGATGGGCAACGATCTCAGCAACGGTTGCCTCGAAGATCTGCCTGCCGACGTCGGCGGTCGCGGCGGCGGGATCGCCATCGACGCCTGTCTCGTTGTCGATATGGCTTGGGATGATGACGACTGGCTCATGGAGACCTGTGCGGGAGAGTGGTGAGCCTGCGCTGCCGGACACCGCACGGTCCGGCCGAACGCGGTCGGGATCGATTGCCAGCATCAGCGACGTTTCGGCTTCGCCGGCGTGATATCCGGTCGGATCGACCAGGAGTGCTGCCCGGGCATCGTGCGCGAGTCCCGCTTCGCTGGCGATCGCGACGGTAACGCCGAGCGACTCGTGGCTCTCGCGGGAGACGATCTGGAGCGGAGCGAGCGTACTCAGTCCACGGGCAACAAACACGATATGCCGTGCCCCGTGCCGGGCGAGCGACCGGACGACATCGCTGACCAGACCGATGAAACCGTCGGCACTCAACGACATCGTGCCGCCGCGACCATCGAGTTCGGGGGCGTAAACGTAGTCGATCGGTGGCGCGACGAGAATTGGGAACCGCTCGGCGACGGCATCGACCAGCGCGGTCGCGATGATAGCGTCGGTGTCGTAGGGGAGGTGCGGACCATGCTCGATGGCGGCACCGCCGAGTGGAATGACGACCGGGAGACTCGCGAGGGCTTGACCAGCCTCTTCCCAATTGAGCGCACCAAGCCGGGCGCTGCCGATCGCGTTGTACTTGCGGGTGGCGACCACCGATTCCTCGATTCAGTTGGAGTGCGGATCACCGGTACGGCGCGGATGATGACGGAGTTGACACTTGCGGTCAACGGCACGATGGAAACAATCTGAAACGATAAAGTGGCTCGCGCGGGTTTGCTACGATGCTTGGCGAACACGGTAGCACGAATCAGATGTCGGATCACGAATGTGAGGACAATGTATGTACTTTCGGCACGCGGAGGTAATCTGGCGGGACTATCCGGAACTGGTGGCTGGGGTGCTGTTCGCGGATGGCGTGAGTCGTGACGCCAACGTCGAGTCGCTGGTCGGGCGGTATAGCGAGGTCGCGCGGCAGCGGCTGGGGACCGGGACGGAATCGGAGTTACCGGAGATTCAGGCGTGGCGGCGTGCGTTCTCGCGGATGGGGCTGAAGCCAACGCAGTATCGCTGCGCGTCGGAGGCGTTGCTGCGCCGGTTCCGGAAAGAGGGCGCACTGCCGAGGATCCACCCGCTGATCGACCTGTGCAACGCCATCTCGCTGGCGTACGCGATTCCGATTGCGGTGATCGATACGGCCAACGTCGCTGGCGGCATCGAGGTTCGACATGCGACCGGGAGCGAACGTTATCTGGCGTTCTCGGGAGAGATGGAGCACCCGGACGCGGGCGAGGTGATCTTTGCCGACGCCGAGGAGCAGGCACATGCCCGTCGCTGGACGAACCGGCAGAGCGCGCTGTCGGGCGTCCGCGACTCGACGGCATCAGTGCTGATCGTCACGGAAGCGATGCATGTGGGGGCGAACGACGACGTGCGGCGTCTGCTGGGAGATCTCACCGAGTCGCTCGGTGAGGTGTGGGGTGTCACGCCGGTGCATACGGTTCTTGCGCCTGAGACACCGGTGTTCGAGTTCTAACGGCGCAGCGCGGAGCCGGATTGTTGCCAGTGAGGATCGGCGTTCGCGACGCATGTGGGGTCCAGCAATGGCACGCCTCATGCACGCTATGCGAGCGTAGAAACACTCAACCTGGGTGAGGCGACGCTGCCGCACGCCAGCGAAACGTTCGGATGGGGAAGGGGCAGCAATGGAGGACGGTCGTAGCCGCGTGGTGATCGAAGGGGTCTATCCGGAGATCGACGGTGGCCGCTTTCCGATCAAACGGTCCGTTGGCGAGGCAGTTGTCGTCGAGGCGGACGCCTTCACGGATGGTCACGATGCGATCTCGCTCGCCCTGCTCCATCGCCGCGATGGCGAAGAGACGTGGACCGAAGTCCCGATGACCCCACTCGTCAACGACCGCTGGCGTGGTGAGTTCCAGGTGACGGAACTGGGCCGAGCCTGCTACACGCTAGTCGGCTGGGTTGATCGCTACAAGACATGGACACGTGATCTGCGGAAGCGGCTGGATGCTGGCCAGGACGTCGAGATCGATCTGCTTATCGGCGCGCAACTGATCGAGGAAGCGGCAGGGACGGCACCAGAGGGTGATGCGCAATCGCTCCAGAACGTCGCAGCGGCGCTACGGGCCAACGAAGCCGGGGCGGCCGAGCGCGTCTTCGCGCCGGAAGTGACCTGGCTGATGGATCGCTACGCCGTCCGCCACTTCGAGACGCGCTATGAGCGCGAACTGTCGGTGACGGTCGATCCGGTGCTGGCCCGCTTCTCGACCTGGTACGAACTGTTCCCGCGTTCGGCGTCGCCGGAACCGGGACGGCACGGCACGTTCGCTGACGTCGAGGCGCAACTGCCGGAGATCGCGGCAATGGGCTTCGATGTCCTCTATCTACCGCCGATTCACCCGATTGGCCGCTCGTTCCGAAAGGGTCCGAACAACACCACCACCGCCGAACCAGGCGACCCGGGTAGCCCGTGGGCAATCGGAGCGGAGGAGGGTGGTCACAAGGACATCCACCCCGAACTCGGGACGCTGGACGACTTCAAGCGGTTGGTGAACCGTGCCCGCGAGCATGGGATCGAACTGGCGATGGACATCGCCTTCCAGGCCGCGCCGGACCACCCGTATGTCAAGGAGCATCGCAACTGGTTCCGCGAGCGGCCGGATGGAACGATCCAGTACGCCGAGAACCCGCCGAAGAAGTATCAGGACAACTACCCGTTCGACTTCGAATCGGATGACTGGCGGGGAATGTGGGAGGAACTCAAGAGTATCTTCGAGTACTGGTGCGAACAGGGCGTCCGCGTCTTCCGCGTCGACAACCCACACACCAAGGCGTTTGGCTTCTGGGAGTGGTGCATTGCCGGAATCAAGGCACAGTACCCCGAAACGATCTTCCTCTCAGAGGCGTTCACGCGGCCAAAGGTGATGTACCGGCTGGCGAAACTGGGCTTCACGCAGTCGTACACCTACTTCACCTGGCGCAATACGGCCTGGGAGTTGCGCGAGTACCTGACCGAACTGACTCAGACCGAAGCGGTCGAGTTCTTCCGCCCGAACTTCTGGCCGAACACGCCCGACATCCTGCCGGAGTATCTGCAGTTCGGCGGGAGGCCCGCCTTCCTGACGCGGCTGATTCTTGCGGCGACGCTGACGGCCAACTACGGCGTGTATGGCCCCGCCTATGAGGCGATGGAGGCGACGCCGCTGGCACCGGGGCGCGAGGAGTACTGGGAGTCGGAGAAGTACGAGATTCGGCACTGGCCGCTGGAACCACGGGCGCGTATGCGCGAAGTCATCACGATCGTCAACCGCATCCGGCGCCAGAACCCTGCCCTCCAATCGAACCGGTCACTGAGGTTCCACGACGTCGACAACGACCAGATCATTGCCTACTCCAAGTCAACTGACGACAGCGCGAACCTGATCCTGACGGTGGTGAACCTTGATCCACACCATGTCCAGTCGGGCTGGGTGGAACTGCCGCTCGAAGAACTCGGGATCGACCCTGAGCAGTCGTTCCAGGTCCACGACCTGCTCGGTGGCGGGCGCTACATGTGGAATGGCACGCACAACTACGTCGAACTCAACCCACAGGCGATGCCCGGCCACATCTTCTCCGTTCGCAGGCATGCGAAGCGGGAACAGGATTTTGATTATTTCGTGTAGATCGGGATTGGGGATTGGGGATTCGGGGGCATTGAAGGGACAGTCTCCATTCGACACCCCCCAGTCCCCAATCCCCATTCCCGACCAACGCCACTGAAAGGTCACGAAGCCATCATGTCAACACCAAGCAGTTTTCCGGGAGAAACTGATCCTCTCTGGTACAAGGACGCGTTGATCTATCAGACGCATATCCGGGCGTTCTTTGATAGTAATGGGGATGGGATCGGCGATTTCGCCGGGTTGACGCAGAAACTGGACTATCTGCAGGACCTCGGTGTGACGGCAGTCTGGGTGCTGCCGTTCTATCCGTCGCCGTTGAAGGACGACGGGTACGACACGGCTGACTACACAGACGTCAACCCGATCTATGGGAACCTGCGCGATGTGCGGACGTTCGTGCGGGAGGCGCACAAGCGCGGGTTGAGGGTCATCACCGAACTGGTCTTCAACCACACCTCCGACCAGCACGAGTGGTTCCAGAAGGCGCGGCGGACCAAGCCCGGCAGCGCTGCCCGCGACTTCTACGTCTGGAGCGACACGCCGGACAAGTACCCCGACGCGCGCATCATCTTCAAAGACTTCGAGCACTCCAACTGGACCTTCGACAACGTCGCGGGTCAGTATTTCTGGCACCGCTTCTACTCGCACCAGCCAGACCTGAACTTCGATAACCCGCGTGTCCACGATGCCCTGTTCAAGATCCTCGACTTCTGGCTGAAGATGGGGGTCGACGGTCTCCGGCTGGACGCGATCCCCTACCTCTACGAACGCGAGGGGACGAACTGCGAGAACCTGCCGGAGACGCACGCATTCCTCAAGAAACTCCGGGCGCGGATCGACGCGAACTACGAAGACAAGATGCTGCTGGCCGAGGCGAACCAGTGGCCCGAAGACGCCGTCGAGTATTTCGGTGATGGCGATGAGTGCCACATGGCCTTCCACTTTCCGGTCATGCCGCGCCTCTACATGGCGGTTCGGATGGAGGACCGCTACCCGATCATCGACATCCTCGACCAGACACCGCCGATTCCGGAAACTGCCCAGTGGGCGATGTTCCTGCGCAACCACGATGAGTTGACGCTGGAGATGGTCACTGACGAGGAGCGGGACTACATGTACCGCGCCTACGCACAGGACCCGGCGGCACGGATCAACCTCGGCATTCGCCGCAGGCTCGCGCCACTGATGGGCAACAACCGGCGCCGGATCGAACTGATGAACGGGCTGCTCTTCTCGCTGCCGGGGACACCGATCCTGTATTACGGCGACGAGATCGGGATGGGCGACAACATCTTCCTCGGCGACCGCAACGGCGTCCGAACGCCAATGCAGTGGAGCGGCGACCGCAACGCCGGGTTCTCAACGGCCAACTCGCAGCGGCTTTACTTCCCGGTCATCACCGACCCGGAGTATCACTACTCGACCGTCAACGTCGAGACGCAGCAGGCCAACCCGCAGTCGCTGCTGTGGTGGATGAAGCGGTTGATCGCGCTTCGAAAGCGATATCGGGCATTCGGGCGCGGCAGCATCGAGTTCCTGCATCCGGAGAACCGCAAGGTGCTGGCGTTCGTGCGCAAGTACGAGGACGAGACGATTCTCGTCATCGCCAACCTGTCGCGCTTCGTTCAGGCCGTTGAACTCGACCTGTCCGAGTATCGCGGCTACAACCCGGTCGAGATGTTCGGCAACAACGACTTCCCATCGATTGGTGAGTTGCCGTACTTCATCACGCTGGGTCCACACTCGTTCTACTGGTTCTCGCTCGAACCGGCGCGGGTCAGTGGCGACCGCATCTCGACCGACGACACCGAGACACGGCTGCCAAGTGTGGCCGTTGCCGGGGCGTGGACGAAGTTGTTTGCGGGCAACTCGCGAACGCAGTTGGAGCGGATGCTACCGGAGTATCTGGTTGACCGGCGCTGGTTCCGTGGGAAGTCGCGCCGCATCACCCGGACGAAGATCACCGATACGGTCCCGGTCAGTTACGATGACCAGCAGTCGATGGTCATCGTCGTCCAGGTTGATTACTCCGAAGGCGACCCCGAGCAGTACGTGCTGGCGCTGGCGTTCGCGACCGGCGACCGGGCCAGCGACCTGCTGACCTACCAGCAACATGCGGTGTTGATGCGGCTGAATGTCGGTGACGACGAGGGCATCGTCTACGACGCGCTCTGGGATCAGGGGTTCAACGACGCGCTACTTGGCTTCGTTACCCGCCGACGCAGGCTCCGTGGCGAGCGCGGCTCGATCTCCGGCACGACGACGCGCGCCTGGCGCGAGCACGCACCGAACCCGGATGATGGCCCGCTCTACGCGACGAACGTGCGCGGCGAGCAATCCAACTCGTCTGTAACGTACGGCGACCGCTATATCCTGAAGTTGTTCCGCAAACTAGAACCAGGCTTCAACCCCGATCTGGAGATCGGCCGCTTTCTGAGCGAAGAGAGTGACTTCGAGCAGATCGCGCCGGTTGTCGGTAGCCTGGAGTACAGCGACGGCGGCAGCCAGCCGGTCGTGCTGGGCATCCTGCAACGCTATGTACCGAACGAGGGCGATGCCTGGACCTACACGCTGGATATGATCGAGGACTTCCTCGAAAGCGCGCTGGCGAGCCGGCCTGAGATCGACGCGGGGCCGCTCTCGATCGACGTGCTGCTCGACCTCGCCGAGAGCGGTACGCCGGATGAGACGCACGAGATAATCGGCCACTACCTGAACGACGCCTACCTGCTCGGCCAGCGGACCGCCGAATTGCACCTTGCACTGGCTTCCAGCGAGAAGCCGGACTTCAAGCCGGAAGCATCGACGATGCTGTACCAGCGCTCGCTGTACCAGTCGATGCGCGGGCTGACAAACCAGACGATCCAGTCGCTGCGCAAGCGGATGCCGTCGATGACCGAGGCAGTCCAGACCGAAGCGGAGCAGGTGATCGAGCTGCAGAACGCAATCAACGAGCGCTTCCGCGACATCGTCAACGCTCGGCTCCAAGCACGGCGCGCCCGTTACCACGGCGACTATCACCTCGGGCAGGTGCTCTACACCGGCCGGGACTTCGTCATCATCGACTTCGAGGGCGAGCCAGCCCGGACGATCAGCGAGCGACGGCAGAAGCGCTCTCCCCTGCGCGATGTCGCCGGGATGCTGCGCTCGTTCCACTACGCCGCCTACACGGCGCTGTTCGACCAGCAGAACCGTGGGCTGATCAGCCCGGAAGATCCACAGCCGGAACGGTGGGTGCGCTACTGGTACCAGTGGGTCGCCGCCAGCTTCCTGAGGGCGTACTTCGAGACGACCGACGGGGCCAGTTTCCTGCCGACCGACCGGGCGGAGCGGGAGATGCTGCTGGAGATCTTCCTGCTCGATAAGGCCGTCTACGAACTGAACTACGAACTCAACAACCGGCCCGACTGGGTGCACATCCCGATTCGCGGGATTACAGACCTGATGAGCAACCGAATGGCGGAGTCGGTGTAGGCGGGACGTGGGACGCGAGACGCGGGACGCGGGCGCCATGGCCCAGAGGGCACCCCGCGCGGGCCGGTACAGGACCGGCCCCTACCAGATCACGTCCCGCGTCCCACGTCCCACGTCCCGCTTATCACGGTCTGGCAATCATCTTGCATGTTCTCCTTCTGCCCACTGCTTTGCATTCCGCAATGGGGAACATGCTGGGACCGGGCGGCTGGGACAGGATTGCCGACGCCGTGACATTGCCACGTCCAACGCCCGAATCACGATAGGCTGGGAGGGGAGTCCCCTTGATCGACGAACGCGAACAACAGAATCAGACGAGCCAAAGCGATACAACCGAGCCAACCACGACTGAACAGCCGAAGCCGAAGCGCACGCGCGCGACGAAGAAGGTGCCATCGACTGAAGCGACAGCAGCCGGAATCGAGGCATCGGTCGATCCGGCGGCGAACGTCGAACCGGAGAAGCCGAAGCGCCGAGCGCCGCGGAAGAAGGCAACTGAAGCACAGGTCGACGGTGATGCCGCCGCCGTTGCAGCGGATACGTCCACTCCCGCAGAGACACCGAAGCCACGCGCGCGCCGGTCGACGAAGAAGGCGACCGACGCAGCAGTCGCAGACACCGCGTCCCTGCTGGCTGGCGAGATGACCGTGCCGGAAGCGCCAGAGCAGACCGCAACCGAGGCGATGCCAATGCCTGCGCCGGGCGAGACGTCCGGTCAGATTACGCTGCTGACCGGTGGAGACGCGTACCTGTTCAACGAGGGCAGTCACTACCGGCTCTACGAAAAACTCGGCTCGCACATCATGGAGCGCAATGGCCAGACGGGAACGTACTTCGCCGTCTGGGCGCCGAACGCCGAGCGGGTGTCGGTCGTCGGGGACTTCAACGGCTGGAACGGCGAGAGCAACCAGATGCAATCGGCCGGTGGGTCGGGCATCTGGGAGACGTTCGTGCCGGATGTCGGGCAGGGGTCAATCTACAAGTACCGGATTGTCTCCCGCAACAACGGCTACACGGTTGATAAGGCCGACCCGTATGGGGTCCATCAGGAGACGCCGCCGAAGACAGGCTCGATCGTCTGGCCGCTCGACTATGAGTGGAACGACTCCGACTGGATGGAGAACCGGCGCTGGCGCAACGCGGCAGACTCGCCAATCTCGATCTACGAGGTCCACCTCGGCTCGTGGATGCGGGTGCCGGAGGAGAACAACCGTCCGCTGAACTACCGCGAGATCGCCCACCGGCTGGCCGACCACGTCAACTACCTGGGCTTCACCCACGTCGAGTTCCTGCCGGTGACGGAGCACCCGTTCTACGGCTCGTGGGGCTACCAGGCGACCGGCATGTTCGCACCGACCAGCCGCTACGGGACGCCGCAGGACTTCATGTACCTCGTCGATGTGCTGCACCAGCGCGGGATCGGCGTGATCCTCGACTGGGTGCCATCCCACTTCGCAACCGATGAGCACGGGCTGACCTACTTCGACGGGACGCACCTTTACGAGCACGCTGACCCACGGCAGGGGTTCCACCCGGACTGGGGCAGTTACATCTTCAACTACGGGCGCAACGAGGTGCGCTCATTCCTGCTCTCCAGCGCAATCTACTGGCTGGACAAGTATCACATCGACGGTCTGCGGGTAGATGCCGTCGCCTCGATGCTCTACCTGGACTACTCGCGCAAGGAAGGCGAGTGGATCCCCAACCAGTTCGGCGGACGCGAGAACCTGGAGGCGATCGACTTCCTGCGACAGTTCAATACGGCCGTCTACGCCGAGTACCCCGATGTCCAGACGATCGCCGAGGAATCGACGGCCTGGCCGATGGTCTCACGTCCCGTCTACGTCGGCGGACTGGGGTTCGGGATGAAGTGGGACATGGGCTGGATGCACGACACGCTCCAGTACTTCTCAAAGGACCCGATCCATCGGCGTTACCACCAGAACTACCTGACGTTCCGGATGCTGTACGCGTTCAATGAGAACTTCGTGATGCCGCTCTCGCACGACGAGGTCGTCCACCTGAAGGGCTCGCTGATCAACAAGATGGCCGGTGATGACTGGCAGAAGTTCGCCAATCTGCGTGCGATGTACGGCTACATGTACGCGCAGTCGGGCAAGAAACTGCTCTTCATGGGGGCCGAGATTGGCCAGTGGAGTGAGTGGAACCACGAGTCCAGCCTGGAATGGCACCTGTTACAGCAGGAACCGCACGCCGGACTGCAACGCTGGCTGGTGGCGCTGAACCACCTCTACCGGCACGAGCCGGCCATGCACGAACTGGACTTCGACCCGGCTGGATTCTCGTGGCTTGATGCCAACGACTCCGAGAACTCCGTCGTCAGTCTCAGCCGGTTCGGACGCAGCACGGATGACGACATCATCGCCGTCTTCAACCTGACACCGATCCCGCGGCATTCCTACCGCGTCGGCGTCCCACGGGCCGGATTCTGGGCCGAACTGCTCAACAGCGACTCGGCGGAATACGGCGGGAGTGGGATGGGCAACCTCGGTGGGGTCGAGTCGGTGCCAGTCGAGTGGCATGGGCGGCCGTATTCGATCGTCGTGACGTTGCCGCCGCTGTCGGCCGTCTTCTTCAAGGCCGGAGGCTGGAAGTGAGCGAGCCCGATAAGCGGCTCGGCGCGATCTACGAGGGCGACGGCACCTGCCGCTTCGTCGTCTGGGCGCCTAAGGCACGACAGGTTGATGTCCACATCTACACACCGAACGAGCAGGTGGTCACGCTCGAATCGCGCCCTCGGGGGTACTTCGAAGGCGTCGTCGAGGGTATCGAACCGGGCAGCACCTACAAATACCGGCTCGACGGTGGCGACGAGTGGCCCGATCCAGTCTCGCGGCATCAGCCGGAAGGGCCGCACGGCCCATCTGCCGTCGTTGACCCGGACGGTTTCGACTGGACCGATGCCGCCTGGCGGGGTATCCCGCACGACAGGCTTGTCCTCTATGAGATGCACGTTGGGACGTTCTCGCAGGCGGGGACGTTCGATGGCGTCATCCCACACCTGCCGTACCTGAGTGACCTCGGCGTGACAGCGCTCGAGATACTGCCGGTCGCCCAGTTCCCCGGCGAACGAAACTGGGGCTACGACGGAACGCTCCTGTATGCGCCGCAGCATTCCTACGGCGGACCGGACGGCTTCCGGAGGCTGATCGACGCCTGCCATGCGGCAGGACTGGCCGTCTACCTAGATTGCGTTTACAACCACTTCGGGCCGGAGGGGAACTACACCGGACTCTTCGGCAACTACACGACGACCAAGTATCAGACCCCGTGGGGCGAGGCGATCAACATGGATGGCGCCGGAAGCGCCGAGGTGCGCCGTTTCTTCATCGAGAACGCGCTCCACTGGGTCCGCGAGTATCACATCGACGGATTCCGACTCGACGCGACCGACCGGATCATCGACGAGTCGGCCACCCACTTCCTGCAGGCCCTGACGACGGCGATCCACGCTGAAGGCGAGCGACTCGGCAAGCACATCGTCGTCATCGCCGAGAGCGACGCCAACGATGCCCGCTACCTGGCCCCGCCGGAACTCTACGGGCATGGACTCGATGGCCAGTGGGGCGACGACTTCCACCACGTACTCCACGCGCTGTTGACCGGCGAGGACACCGGCTACTACATGCAGTTCCAGACGATGGCCGATATGGCCAAGGCGTTCCGGCAGAACTTCGTCTACGACGGCGTCTACTCGCAGTATCGCGAGCGCGCGCACGGCAATTCTCCGAAGCAGGCGAAGGCCAGACAGTTCGTCGTCGCCAGCCAGAACCACGATCAGGTCGGCAACCGGGCGACCGGCGAGCGGCTGTCGCACCTCGTCTCGTTCGAGTCAGCCAAACTCGCGGCGGCAACCTACCTGCTCTCGCCGTACATCCCGCTGATCTTCATGGGCGAGGAGTATGCCGAAACCGCGCCGTTCCAGTACTTCACCAGCCACACCGACCCGGACCTCGCCAGTGCCGTCTCGGAGGGACGGCGCAACGAGTTCAAGCGCTTCAACTGGGCAGGCGACGTGCCGGACCCGCAGGACGAGGCGACGTTCCAGCGCTCGAAACTCGACCACTCGCTGCGGGAGAGCGGCCAGCACCAGCAGATCAACAATCTCTACCGCGAACTGCTGCGGCTTCGACGCGAGCATCCTGCCCTGTCGCACCTCTCGAAGGACGACCAGGAGGTCATTGGCTACGAGGTCGAGCGGGTGCTGTATGCCCGGCGCTGGCACGCCGGGCATGAGGTCGTGCTGGCACTGAACTTCGCCGAGGAGACGGTCGAGATTGACCTGCCGATCCCGGCTGGGACGTGGACACTGCTGCTGGATACTGCCGATGAACGGTGGGGCGGTGAGGGTCCGGAAGCAGCGGGCATCAGATCACAGGGACGCGCGCGTGTGAAGATCGCCGGGCGTTCGGCGGTGGTATTGGAACGCTCAGCGACGTGATCGAACGACAAGGACGATTGGATGGGCCGGTCTTGCACCGGCCCTCAATGACAGGTTCATGAGGACGGTGAAACTTGACTTGTCATCCTGAGCCGCAGCGAAGGATCTCTCCTCACTGGCCCGAACGGCGGTCAAAGCGGAGAGATCCTTCGCTGCGGCTCAGGATGACAGGGCGACACTGGTACGGTCCTCATGAACGCATCACGGCATCACACATCACGCCTTCTGAGGCCACACACATAGATACTGAGGAAAACGATGACGCCGGTATCGACCTATCGGATTCAGTTCAACAAGGACTTTCCCTTCGAGAAGGGTCAAGACATCATCCCGTACCTGCACCGGCTCGGGGTCACGACGCTGTATGCCTCGCCGCTGTTCAAGGCGCGGAGTGGCAGCGCGCACGGTTACGACGTCACCGATCCGGGGCAGATGAACCCGGAACTGGGCGGTGAGGAGGCGTTTGAGGCGTTCTCGAACACGCTGACCCAGCACGAGATGACGCTGCTGCTCGATATCGTCCCAAACCATATGGCGGCCAGCCCGGAGAACCTGTGGTGGCTGCATGTGCTGGAGAACGGGCCAAGTTCCGAGTACTCCAACTACTTCGACATCGTCTGGCAGACCAGCACGAGCGGTGAGCCACTGGAGAGCAAGGTCGTCCTGCCGATCCTCGGCAGCCACTACGGGACGGTACTGGAGAACCAGGAGTTGCAGGTCGTCCGCGACGGCGGCGAGTTCTACGTTGCCTACTGGGAGAACCGGCTACCGCTCGACCCGAAGACCTATCGAGTCGTCCTGGAGCAGCGCTACGGCATCCTGCGCGACCGGCTCAGCCACCACGCGAGCGCTTACCGCGAGTACGAAGCGCTGATCGAACTCACCGAGGAGATGCCCGACCGGCTGACGGTTGATCCGGAACTGGTCGAACGCAGGCGAACCGGGACGACGCGGCTGAAGGCCGAACTGGAACGGCTCTGCGAGACGTACCCGGAGATCAATGAGTTCATCGAGGAGAATCTGCGGCTGATCAACGGGACGCCCGGCGATCCGCAGTCGTTCGATACGCTCGACCATCTGATCTCGGCTCAGGCCTACCGGCTTGCATTCTGGCGGGTTGCGAATGCCGAGATCAACTACCGGCGCTTCTTCGACGTGGCCGACCTTGTCTCGATGCGAATCGAGGACGAGGATGTCTTCCGCGCGCGTCACGAGCGGCTCGTGGACCTGATCGGCAGCGGCAGGCTCCACGGCCTGCGGATCGACCACATCGACGGACTCCACGACCCTGAAGGGTATCTGGAGCGGTTGCAGGCCTTCCTCTCACCTGCCCGCGACCAGTTGGCGACAGGAGAGCAGGAGACCTACATCCTGGTCGAGAAGATCCTTGCCGAGCACGAACACCTGCGTGAGACGTGGCAGACGGCCGGGACGACTGGTTACGACTTCCTCAATCTCGTCAACGGACTGTTGATCGATGGCAGTGCGACCGATCGGCTGACCGACATCTACCAGCGTGTCTCAGGGATCGATCAGTCGTTCGAGGAAATCGCCTACCAGCAGAAGCGGCGCGTGATGGCCGAACTGTTTTCCGGCGACGTGCGCTCGCTCGTCACCTGGCTCGACCGGCTCTCGGCTTATGACCGGCATGGCCGTGACCTGACCCAGCGTGAGCTAGGCCAGGCACTCTCCGAGCTGACCTCGCGCTTTCCGGTCTACCGGACCTACACGCGCACGCTGGAGGTCGACGAAGCCGACCTCGCCTGGATCGAAGAGGCGATCGAGCCGGCCATCGAAGCCCGGCCAGACCTGCGGCGGGCGTTCAACTTCCTGCGACGGGTACTGACGCTGAACTTCCCATCGTCGTTGCCGGAGGAGCAGAAGCCGGAGTGGCTGGCGTTCGTGATGCGCTGGCAGCAGTTCGCCGGGCCGATCATGGCCAAGGGGCACGAGGACACCGCCCTCTACATCTACCACCGGCTCTCGGCGGCCAATGACGTCGGCGCTGAACCGGGACGGATCGGCGTGCCGGTCGAGGAGTTCCACGCGCGCAACGAGATGCAGGCCCGCGACTGGCCGCACGCGATGAACGCGACATCCACCCACGATACGAAGCGCAGCGAGGACGTTCGGGCACGGATGAACGTCATCTCCGAACTGGCCGGGAAGTGGGACACTCGCGTCACCCGCTGGCAGGAGATTAACGCAGCCGTAAAGCCAGTCATTGATGGCGACGCGTTCCCCGAGGGCAACACCGAGTACCTGATCTACCAGACGCTGATCGGAGCCTGGCCGCTGGAAGAGCAGCACGCCCCGGAGTTCCGCGAGCGGCTGAAGTCGTATCTGCTGAAGGCGACCCGCGAGGCGAAGACCCATACGAGCTGGATCAATCCGAACGACGACTATGAGGGCGCGATCCAGACGTTCATCGACGCAATCCTGGCCGATGGGAACAGCCCGTTCATGTCCGACTTCCGCGAATTCGAGCTGGCAACCCGCTGGTACGGCGCGCTCAACTCGCTGACACAGGTGCTGCTCAAGTTGACGGCGCCGGGAGTGCCGGACGTCTACCAGGGCAACGAACTCTGGGATTTCTCGCTGGTCGACCCCGACAACCGTCGTCCGATCGACTATGAACTCCGTAGCAGGCTGCTCGACCAGTTGCAGACATCGATGCCGCAGCCAGCGGAGTTGCTGGAGAACTGGACCGACGGGCGGATCAAGCTCTGGCTGACGCACGCGACGCTGGCGTTCCGGCGGGATCATCCAGCACTGTTCCTCGACGGCGAATATCTTCCGCTCGACGTGAACGGGCCGAACGCCGCCCACCTTGTCGCCTTCGCCCGGCGACACGAGGACGAGTGGGCGATCGTCGTCGCACCTCGGCTATACGCGACGCTCGCGGCCTCCGCGGGTCTGGCAATCGGGGATGCGCCGGTTGGTGATGTCTGGAAGGGCACGACCGTGACGCTTCCCGAAGGCGCGCCAAAAGAATGGTCGCAGGTCATCGCAACAGGCTGTGTTTCAGCCGCCAACGGGACGCTGGATATTGCAGCGGTGCTGAACGGGCTACCGATCGCGATGCTCTCGGCGAAATCGTGATCTGGTAGGGGCCGGTCCTGTACCGGCCCATTCGCATCAAGTTAAGCGGGTCCCGGTTGGATCGGCGAGACGTTGCCAGAGATTGGGATGGCGTTTGCGGGTGTTGAGCCGTCCGGCCCGTCGGAGATGGTCCTGCAGGGTGCGCAACGCCCCAACCAGTCGCCGCGGGCAATCGAAGGAGACGGCCAGCAACGCGACCGAGCGCCGGACGAGCCGGGCACCCTTGACGAGGCTGCGATCTGGTGCGGCCCAGTCCCCGTGGACCAGCAGCCAGTGCTGCAGGACGAGCGCGATCAACTTGGC
>Ga0180215_1000281_pt1 | contig 69257 bp, 70 predicted proteins | sample eDN3rd37CBELigBY_FD_128871 | JGI IMG/M metagenome (GOLD analysis project Ga0180215, IMG submission 128871) | Enriched backyard soil microbial communities from Emeryville, California, USA - eDNA 3rd pass 37_C BE-Lig BY (version 2) (version 2) | ecosystem: Environmental > Terrestrial > Soil >...
ACCTGCCATTTCAAGTTGTGAAACGATGAAAATTTGAGCAATGTTTTCATCAATAGATTCGATTAATTGTTTCACATCATCTCGTACATATAAAGTAACTTTTGCTGTTAACGATTTTCCAATTACCTTTTCATTTCGTGCCACTTCAAGTGCTTTCAGAACATCATCACGAAGTTTTAAGAAATTAGACCATTTTTCCACTAATTCATTTGCATTAGCAAGTTCAACTGGTGCTGGGAAGTCTGTTAATTGTACACTTTCTTCTTCAACATATTTCATATGATCCCAAACTTCATCAGCTGTATGTGGAATAATTGGCGCTAAAAGTTTTGTTAGTGTTTCTAAACTATTGTAGATTACAGTTTGCATAGAACGTCGAACTTTATCATCTTTTGCCTCGATATATAAAACATCTTTCGCAAAATCTAAGTAGAATGCACTTAAATCAAGTGTGATAAAGTTAATCATATCATGATAAATCTCAGCAAAATTATAATTCAAATAATTCTCTGTGACATCTTTAATTAATTGATTAAGTTTGACCACCATAAATTGGTCAACTTCTCGTAACTCCTCATATGGTATGAAATCTGTTTTTGGATTAAAATCAGATGTTGTTCCTAACATAAAACGTAAAGTATTTCTAATCTTACGATATACTTCAGAAACTTGTTTAAAGTTATCCATAAATACTTTAACATCTTGAGAATAATCAACGGAAGAAACCCATAGTCTTAAAATATCAGTACCAAATTGGTTCGTTACTTGGTCTGGCACGATAACATTACCAATAGATTTTGACATTTTCTTTCCTTCAGCATCAACCGTAAATCCATTTGAAACGACACCTTTATATGGAGCTACACCATTTACTGCAACACTTATGATAAGGCTTGAATTAAACCATCCACGATATTGGTCAGATCCTTCTAAATAAAGGTCTGCTGGGAACTGTAATTCTTCTCTCGTACGAAGAACACCATGATGAGAAGAACCTGAATCAAACCAAACATCCATAATGTCATTTTCTTTTGTAAAATGACCATTTGGACTACCAGGATGAGTAAATCCTTCTGGAAGTAAATCTTTTGTATCCCATTCAAACCAGATGTTAGAACCATGTTTTTCAAATAAATTAGCAACATGTTCAATAGTTTCTTGCGTTAAGATGGCATCACCATTTTCAGCATAGAATACTGGAATTGGAACACCCCAAACTCTTTGACGAGAAATACACCAATCACCGCGATCACGGATCATATTATATAAGCGAGTTTCTCCCCATTGATTATGCCATTTCACGTTCTGAATTTCGCTCAATAATTGTTCACGAATAGGTTCAATTGATGCAAACCATTGTGGTGTTGCTCTGAAAATAACTGGTTTTTTCGTACGCCAATCATGAGGATAAGAGTGTGTAAAGAAAGAAAGACTTAATAGAGCACCTTTTTCTTCTAGTTTTTCACAGATAACCTTGTTCGCTTTCTCATAATACAATCCTTCAAATCCAGGAGCTTCATTCGTTAAATGTCCGCGATTATCAACAGGACTTAACACACCTAATTTGTATTTTTGACCGATATAAAAGTCATCTTCCCCATGACCAGGAGCAGTGTGAACACAACCAGTACCTGCAGTTAAAGTAACATGTTCACCAACCATAACTAATGAATCTCGCCCATAAATTGGATGACTTGCAATTACATATTCAAGGTCTTTACCCTTAATTGTTTTAACAACTTCCACTGACTCCCATTGTAAAGTTTCTTTTACTGAGCTTAGAAGTTCTTCAGCAACAACAAATTTACGATCTCCTACTTTTGCAACGACATATTGGTAGTCAGGATGAACGGAAATTCCTAAGTTTGCTGGAATTGTCCATGGTGTTGTAGTCCAAATAACGATTTCTGCATCACTTTCAAGTACCCCTTTTCCATCCTTAACAGGAAATGCTACATAGATAGAAGGAGACTTCACATCTTTATATTCAATTTCAGCTTCAGCTAATGCCGATTCACTAGAAGGAGACCAATAAACTGGTTTTAGCCCTTTATAAATTAAACCTTTTTTAGCCATTTCACCAAAAACACGAATTTGTTGAGCTTCGAAAGTATGATGAAGTGTTAAATAAGGTCTTTCCCAATCACCGCGAACTCCGAGCTTTTTAAATCCGTTGCGTTGGATATCTACTTGTTCATATGCATATTGCTCACAAAGTTTACGAAACTCAGCTACAGTCAATTCTTTACGATTTACACCTTTTTTCGTTAACTCTTGTTCAATTGGAAGTCCATGTGTATCCCAACCTGGAACATATGGAGCATCATACCCCATCATAGATCGAGAACGAACAATAATATCTTTTAATACTTTATTTAATGCATGCCCCATGTGGATACTTCCATTTGCATATGGTGGTCCATCATGAAGAATGAATTTAGGACGACCTTTAGTTCTTTCTTGGACTTTTTTATAAATATCCATTTTTTCCCATTTCGCCTGAATTTCAGGTTCTTTTTTAGGTAAATTACCACGCATCGGAAATTCCGTTTCTGGCATAAGTAATGTGTCTTTGTAATCCATTGGTAAACCCCTTTCTATTTATTTGGATCGATTTAGATTGATATTGATATATCAATCATTACCCAAATCTTTCAATAATAACCTTAAAAAATCTAATACTGTTAATATAAAAAAAGCTTCTCATCCCAAAAATGGGACGAGAAGCTTTATTCCCGCGGTACCACCCAAATAGATAAGTTGCCTTATCCACTTAAAATTATAACGTATATCACGCCTGACTCTACTGCAATTTTCAAGCCAGGAACTCCAGGGTGATTTTCCAATTATCATTTTAATCAGGCTCACACCAACCCCTGACTCGCTTTGTAAAATTCGATAATTGTACTGTCCCTATCATCGTTTGTTCATCATTAAATTTTTAAGATTATATTATTGAAATTATATGCATAAAAGTCATATTTAGTCAACCGAATTTAAATTATACTATTTTAAAAACATATCTTCTGGATCTGTTGATTTTAATTCAGTTGCATCTTGATTATACTCTAAAAATTGATCCCATTCTTCAGAATTTACTAAATCAAGCTGTGCTTCAATCAATAATTTAATTCTGCTCCGGAACACTTTTGATTGTTTCTTTAATTCTTCAATTTCAATTGCAATTTTTCTCGCTTTAGAAAGAGCATCATTAATGATACGATCTGCATTTTTTTCTGCTTCCCGAACGATTAGTTTAGCCTCTTTCTGAGCGTTACGTTTAACGTCTTCCCCAGCCTCTTGAGCAATAATAATCGATTTATTTAGTGTTTCTTCGATATTATTGTAATGTGCTAGGCGTTCTTGCAGATCTTTTACCTTTTCTTCTAATTCTTTTTTCTCACGAATAATCATTTCGTAATCTTTAATAATTTGATCAAGAAATTCATTTACTTCGTCCTCGTCATAACCTCTAAATCCACGAGCAAACTCTTTATTATGTATATCTAACGGCGTTAAAGGCATAAAGCCACCTCCAAGAAATAAAATCCCTATTTTTATTATAATACACTAAATTTCGACATCAAAGTATTTTTTCCTGCAAAAAAATGATATTATTTAAATTTTCCTGCAGAAATTCGCCATTTTTCTTTTTTCGTTTTTTCGCCTACCGACAATATTTTCATTCTACCGAATCCTCTAGCAGAAATTACATCTCCTTCTTCTAAAAGAAACGAAGGTTGATCCACAGTTTTCCAATTCACTTTTACTAACCCTTGCTGAATTAATAGTGCGGATTTTTGGCGTGAATAGCGAATTAATGCTGATAATACAGCATCTAGTCGGAGTGAAGATACGGTGTATATTTGTTCTTCCATATTCTGGACTAATTGAATAGCTCCCGTAAGTGGCTTCTCCTCTATTCTTATGCTTGTTTTTCCAATTTTATGTAAATTTAATCGGATATAGTCGCTTATTTCTTTACAAGTTAAGAATTGAACTTGACGATCTGTTAAAAGGATATCACCAAATTTTCCTCGTTTTAAGCCCAGACCCATTAAACTTCCTAAAAGCTCAGGATGCTTAATCGTTACAAATTTTTCAGGATAGAATACCTCAAATAATGTAATTTGGTAATCTTTTTCACTCGGCGTAAAATAGCTCGGGTAAATAATCGCTCGTTTTCTTTCACAATCTTCAAATCCTCCGAAAAATTGAACAAAAACATCACCAGAACTTCCAATCACGGATGTTACGATATATTGCTCACGTGGATCTAGAAAATCGGTAACTTTAGGTGAAAAAGTCTCTTCTACAAATGTTAGCCAATTCAAAACTTGGTCAATAAAATCTTTTTCTTCAGGTCTAAAATGTTGATATATAGACATATTGAGCTTTCTTAAACCCCCAATAAGGAATATACAAATCTCTGAATAGCTGCCAAGCCATCAAATGCAAATCTTAAAACGAATAATGCAATAATCGGTGAAAAATCGATCATTCCAAGTGGAGGAATAAAGCGTCTAAAAATTTCTAAATAAGGCTCACAAATATTAGCTAATATTTGTCCAAATTGTGTGTCACGAGCATTTGGAACCCATGACATAAAAATATATACTATAATGGCAAAAAAGTATATTCTTAACGCATAATATAAAACTAAAAATATTGCTGAAATCATTAATTTCATACCACCTTAATTTTTAAAATTTATCTTGACTAAAACTTTCTGAAATGGCTCCTGTTACTTCAACATTATCTGGAGCACAAAGAAAAATGTCAGATCCAATTTTAGTCATTTCACCATTTATCGCGTAAATTGTACCTCCTAAAAAGTCAACAATTCGTCTACCTTCATTACGATCAATTTGTTGAAGATTAACGACAACCGTTCTCCGATTTTTTAAATGGTCTGCAATTTCTTGCGCTTGCTCAAATAATTTAGGTTCAAATACAATAACTTTTGATGATTTTTGTATTGATTGTAAACTAACGACATTCTGCCTTTTTTGATTACTTTGCTTAAATGCAGGCTCTTCTCTTTGCTCAGCCATTTCTTCCATTACTTCTTCCTCATATTCTTCATCAAGAAAAAACCAATTTTTTAATTTTGATTTGATTCCCAATTTTATCCCCTCCTTTTAATTTTCTCCTACTAGTGCTGTACCGATACGAATCATTGTAGCACCTTCTTCTATTGCAATCTCGTAATCATTGCTCATACCCATAGATAATTCCGTACATGGTGCATAGTCTAAATTTAATTCTTGTACTCGCAATTGAAGTTGTTTTAATTTTCGGAAACAATTTCGAATCAAAACATGATCATCTGTATTTGGAGCCATAGTCATTAATCCAATTATTTTAACTTTTGGATATAGTTTCAACTGGTCAAGAAAACTCATCAGTTCGCTAGGATCAATTCCATGCTTTGATTCTTCTCCTGAAACATTGACTTGAATAAAACAGTTTACGACACTTGCTGCCCGTTTATTTATTTCCTCTGCTAACGATATACGATCTAGTGAATGAAGATAATCAATCTTATCAATTACATTTTTTACTTTTCTCGTCTGAAGTGTACCAATAAAGTGCCAAATCGGTTTATCTTTAAGAACTTCATATTTGTGAAGAAATTCTTGATCGCGATTTTCTCCTAAGTTGGTTACACCAGCATCTAGTGCTTCACAAGCTTTCTCAATTGATGAATATTTGGTTACTGCTATAATGGTAATATCGTCAATTTTTCGATTTCCCCTTATACAACTATTTGCGATTTTTTCTTTTATGATTTGTAAATTATGTTGTACACTCATTGTTACTCCCCCTTCAGGCAAATAAACGCCATCATTCTGCCTGTTTTACCCCCATCTCTACGATGAGAATAAAAATACTGATGATCACAACTACTACAATATGAAGACATCAATATATTCTCTTCAGGGATTCCTCGATCTCTCAAAATAACCTTGTTTAATTGTTTTAAATCAAGAGAATATTGACCATTCCCTTTATGAACATAACAAGAATCTGTTTCTTTAATTTTTAATTCTTTAATTCTTTGTATAACATTATTATCTACAATATAACATGTATTGCAAATAGAAGGTCCTATACATACCGAAATATTATCAATTTTTGCTCCTTTTTCTTCCCACTTATCAATCAGCTCATTGCCTATTTTTAATACTGTACCCTTCCAACCAGCATGGACAATTCCTATTAAATTAGTATTGGGCTCATAGAAGTAGATAGGGACACAATCGGCAAAACAAAGACCTAGTAAAATGTTTTTCTCTTTTGTATACAGTCCATCTGTATCAGTTATTGAAGAATCATAATCTATTGAACCTAACCCTTTGTCTAGATCAGAAACTTGTTTTACATTCTTTCCATGAGTTTGTTCACAACAAACCCAACTTGATACGTCTATTTTTAGTTGATTAGCAAGTTTTTCACGGTTTTTAACTACATCTAATTTATAATCTCCTACATGAAAACCAAAATTATTGGATTCCCAAAAAGATGAACTAAACCCATCATTTTTTGTCGTAAAACCTGCAACAAGGTTTGGATTTTGATCTATCCATTCTTGAATAAGAAAATACGTGTCTTCTTTTAATTGAAAAGGCTCTTTCAATATCATCACCCTTTTAGGATTGAAATATCTTTACGGCTTAAAATTAAGTTTATCATAAAACGAAAATGACAAACAGTATACAAAAACCTTTTTGTTCGTCAAGATATTCAAAATTCCTAACAAAACTAAAAAAGGGCCAACCCGATATAAGGTAGCCCTTTCAAAATATTATTGAATATTTTTTGCCATTAGTTTAATTGCCGCTTTTTCTAAACGAGAAACTTGTGCTTGTGAAATCCCAATTTCCTCAGCTACTTCCATTTGAGTTTTACCTTGGAAAAATCGCTTTTTCAGAATCATTTTTTCTCGTTCATTTAACCTACGAATTCCTTCTTTTAATGCAATTTCATCAATCCAAATAGAATCACTATTCTTTTCATCACTTAATTGATCCATGACATAAATTGGATCTCCACCATCATTATAAATAGGTTCAAATAAAGAAACCGGATCTTGAATGGCATCCAATGCAAAGACAATTTCCTCTTGTGCAACGCCTAGTTCTTTTGCTATTTCTTCTGTTGTCGGTTCTTTTGAAGTTTCAGCAATTAACCGCTCCCGAACTTGCAGTGATTTATACGCAATATCTCGTAAGCTCCTTGAAACCCTAATTGGATTATTATCACGTAAATATCTACGAATTTCTCCTATTATCATCGGAACTGCATAAGTAGAAAATCTTACATTTTGACTCAAATCAAAATTGTCTATAGACTTCATTAATCCTATACAGCCAACTTGAAATAAATCATCAACATACTCACCACGATTATTAAATCGTTGAATTACACTTAATACTAATCTTAAATTACCATTTACAAGTTTTTCTCTTGCTTCTAAATCTCCTTCATGCATTTTTTTGAAAAGCTCTCTCATTTCTTCATTTTTTAAGACGGGAAGTTTTGATGTATCTACTCCGCATATTTCAACTTTGTTGCGCACTTAATTTTCCCTCCTCATAGGAGTGCTTTACAAAGTTAAGTATCTCCTTAGGAGGGAAATTTATGCACAGCTTAAAAATCATAAACGGATATGACTTGTCCTAGCTATTGATAAATCTGCCTTTTTATATTTAAAAAATTTTTTAAACCATTTTTTCGAATTCTTTTCTTAGTCGTTTAAATATACGTTTTTCAAGCCTTGAAATATATGATTGTGAAATACCTAACATATCAGCGACATCCTTTTGGGTTTTCTCTTCATCACCAACCAATCCGAAACGTAGCTCCATAATTAGTTTTTCACGATCAGATAAAGAATGTAGAGCTTTCATCAATAACTTACGATCAACACTAGCTTCTAAATCCTTTGTAATCACATCATCTTCTGTACCAAGAACATCTGATAATAATAATTCGTTTCCATCCCAATCAATATTAAGTGGTTCATCAAAGGAAACTTCTGAGCGAACTTTATTGTTTCTACGTAAATACATTAAAATTTCATTTTCAATACAACGAGAAGCATAAGTTGCTAGTTTAATTTTCTTTTCTGGATTGAACGTATTTACTGCCTTTATTAACCCTATTGTTCCAATACTTATCAAATCCTCAATATTAATCCCCGTATTTTCAAACTTGCGTGCAATATACACAACTAAACGAAGATTTCGTTCAATTAACATTGATCTAGCTGTATCATCACCAGTAGGGAGTTTCTCAAGTAAAATTTCTTCTTCTTCTTTTGTAAGTGGAGGAGGAAGTGCTTCACTACCACCAATATAATAAATTTCATCGGCCTTTATATGTAATTTTCTTAATAATTTCTCCCAGTAAAAAATGATTAAAAAGCGCAACTTTTTCATCAATAAACCCCCTTCTAAAAAAATCATAAATGAGTATAGTAGTAGTGGAATATTAGCCACATGAAATTAGGAAACTTGTTTTGAATGAGCAGACTGAATAATTTTTGGATGAATGATACAATCAAACTGATCATCACTTGATAATTTTTGATTAACAAATGCAAGTAAAACTTGATTAGTTTGGTAAGTTTCAATTTCATCTTTTTTGATTTCAATCATATCAGGACGTATTGCCGCAATAAGTCGATTTTCTTGACCAACAACTCGATAAGGAATAATGGAAATCTTATCCATCCATTCATCTAGTTCCAATTGACTGTTTTTCATTATTTGATTAGCATCATGGAAAATCGAAATCAATTCTTTTGGAAATAAATGACTCGTTTTCTCTAATGATACGATCATCACTGGTCTTTTTGTTATTGGATCATAAAGTTGGTTTCCAGTATCAAGAAGGCCAATCAAATCAATAGATTGATTTCGAATATATAATGTAACCTTCATGATTTGTTCACCTTGAATCTTAACAATTTCAAATTTATCAAAAGTTTTTTTAGAAAAATATATGGCTACTGGAAAACCAAGAATAACGAATAACCAACTAATTGGATCACCAAATCCCATCATTTGTAATGAAGCAATGGAATAAATGGTGCTCATGTCATAGACAGCTAAATAATGTATACCGAATAAAGCTCCTCCTGCAACAAACGTGCATAAATAAAATACAAATAAATTAGTGAAATAATAACGAAAGTTTTTAAATCCAAAGGAGACCCACACCATGATGATGGAAATTGCTATTTTAAAAAAAGGTGATGAAAAAAATTGAGACATTGGTGTAAAAGGAATGAAGATAATTAGGGAGCCAATTAAACCCGCTAGAAATATTTTCCATTTCAAATAATGTCGCTTCAAAATGATTGCTGTTATTAATAGAAGGAGACTATCAAATAAAAAATTTAAGAACCAGATGATGTCAAGATAAATCGGCAAATGGACAATCACCCTTTCATCACAATACTCTATTTTCTTTTTTAATAAAATCTATTAATCATTGTGGAACTTATACAGAAAGTATAGCGATATTTACAATAAAAGTGTGTCAGATTTTGTTATCAAAAAATGGGAAGTTTTCTATAAAAATCTCATATTTTGTCAGTAAGTTTTTAAGTATTTCTTTTTGGTATAAAATTAAAAAACAATCGCTCTAACAAAAAAATTCCTAAATCAAAATGATTTAGGAATTTTTTATTAGTTCTATGTTTTTATTTTATCTTTTATTACGATTACGTAAAAATGTTGGAATATCGAGCATATCTTCTTGATATTGACTCGTATTACGGACTGGTTGTTCTTGTTCTTCTTCTTTTTGAACAACTTCACGTCTTGGTTGGGAATTAAATCTGTTTTGTTGAATAGGTCGAACTGGTTTTGGTTGACTAACATCTTCTTTAAAACCTGTTGCAATAACCGTTACGACAATCTCATCTTTAAAGTCTTCATTAATAACAGATCCAAAAATCATGTTTACTTCTTGATCAGCTGCTGAAGCGACAATGTCAGCTGCTTCCTGAACTTCATAAAGACTTAAATTATTTCCACCAGTAATGTTCATTAACACACCTTGAGCTCCCTCAATGGAAGTTTCAAGTAATGGACTAGAGATCGCTTTTTTAGCAGCATCTGCAGCACGGTTTTCACCTGAAGCAATACCAATACCCATTAAAGCAGATCCTTTATTAGACATAATGGTTTTCACATCTGCAAAGTCTAGGTTGATTAAACCTGGTACTGCGATTAAATCTGAAATCCCTTGAACACCTTGACGTAATACATTATCAGCTTCACGGAAAGCTTCAAGCATTGGTGTAGACTTATCAACGATTTCAAGTAATCTGTCATTTGGAATTACGATTAAAGTATCTACAGCTTCTTTCATTGCTGCAATTCCATTACTTGCTTGTGTAGAACGTTTCCTACCTTCAAATGAGAATGGTCGAGTAACTACACCTACAGTTAAGGCACCAAGGTCTTTGGCAATTTGTGCAATAACTGGAGCTGCTCCAGTTCCAGTTCCTCCACCCATACCAGCTGTAACGAATACCATATCCGCACCTTTAATCACTTCTTCCAACTGCTCTTTACTTTCTTCTGCAGCCTTTTTACCGACTTCTGGATTCGCTCCTGCACCAAGTCCTCTTGTTAATTTTGCACCAATTTGCATTTTTATTTCTGCTTTTGATAGATTCAAAGCCTGAGCGTCTGTATTAACGGCAATAAACTCTACGCCTTGAACACCATGTTCGATCATGCGGTTAACAGCATTATTTCCACCGCCGCCTACTCCAATTACTTTAATTGTTGCCAATTGATCTATACCCATTTCAAATTCAAGCATGCAATATCCTCCTACCTTATTCCTTCAACCATTTACTCAAAGAAAGAGCCAAGGAATTTCTTCATTTTTGTTGTAATCTTTTCTTCAGGTTGTTGTTTTTCTTTTGTTGGTGTTGGTTGTTTTACTTTTCTTGGTTCCTTATGCTCAATTGGTACAACGGTGGTTTCAGTAACTTTCCCTAATAATCTAGCATTTTTATAAGAATATTTAATAATTCCAACAGAAGTTGTAAATTGTGGCTCTCTTACCCCAATATAATCAGGTATCGCAATCCTTACACGGTTTTGGAATAAATCTTGTGCAAGTTCAAGTACACCTTGCATATTCGCTACTCCACCAGTTAATACATAGCCACCAGGTAAATCAGATGCACCCATCTTCCGTAATTCATGATAGGCTAACTCAAAAATTTCAGCCATTCTTGCTTCAATTACTTCAGAAATATCATATTGAGAGCATTTTTGCTTTTTATTTGATCCGATGATTGAGAGTTCAAAAGTTTCTTCCGTAGATGCTGCTTCAACAAAGGCATGTCCATATTTTAACTTGACTGCCTCTGCATCTTGAGAAGTTGTTTTAAACACTTTCTGAATATCATTTGTAATATGGTCTCCACCGATTGGAAGAAGAGTAGTCCCTTGAATATGACCATCCTCATAATAAGATATTGTAGTTGTACCACCACCAATATCTATTAATGCAGTGCCTAAATTTTTCTCATCCTTTGAAAGAGCTACTTCTCCAGATGCAAGCGGCTGTAATACTATATCCGTTACTTCAAGACCCGCCTTTTCTACACAACGTAAAATATTTAATAATGTAGTGCGAGAGCCTGTAACTAAAGTTCCATCTACTTCAAGTCTAACGCCAATCATACCTCTTGGGTCATTGATTTCATCTTGCATATCAACAATAAATTGTTTTTTTACGACTTCAATAATTTCACGCTCAGGAGGAATTGAAATGACTTGTGCAGCGTCAAGTACTCTTTGAACATCCTCACTTGTTATTTCACGATTCTCACCGGATACAGCAATTACACCATGACAATCAAGTAATGAAACTTGATGTGCAGGGATTCCCACTATAACTTGCTTAATCTCCATATTTATAACACGTTCAGCTTGCTCAATAGCTTTCTTAATAGACTGGACTGTACTGTCTATATCAACAATAGATCCTTTTTTAATTCCATCTGACTTAACGTGGCCAACTCCGATTATATTTAAGGAGTCTTTAACCATTTCACCAATTATAACCTTAACCGTGGATGTACCGATGTCTATACTTACAAATAAATCATTGCTGTTCATCTCTGGCACCCCCTTTTTCAATTTAATTTGAACAACAATCGAATTCCAAAAACACTTTTTGAATATTCATTAATTTTTTTATTTCGAAATATTGATAGTAATTTTAATATACTACTCCAATACATGAAATGGTATAAAAAATATAGTCTCATTAAATATTTCGTCATTTTTCGATTTTTTTCCTCTACTTTTCATCAATTTTTTCTCTTTTTTTTCGAGGAATTGTCCACTTGTTTAATAAAATTCTACGAATAACAGCTATATTTTGGAACAATCTTACTCCAAAAGCAAATACTGCTGCTAAATACAAGTCTACACCAAGTTGGACACCGAGAAAAGATAAACTTGCAGCTAAAATTATATTAAAAAAGAATCCAGATACAAAGATCTTTTCATCATATGTATTTTGAAGGTGAGCACGAATCCCACCTATTAAAGTATCTAATGCAGCAAGTACAGCAATAGATAAATAACTTGTATATTCAGCTGGTACTCTTATATCAGTTAAAAGACCAGCAGCAATTCCAATTATTAAACCTAATATAGGAAGCCACAAGATTACATTCCCCCTTCTTCTAGTACCTGTTTCATTATACTTGTTTGGTATTCATTTTGGTAGGGAGAAATTACAATTTGTTCCTTAGGTGATGAGATTTTCACTGAGATATTATCAATAATAAAATCATCTGGAATATTAGATATTTGCATGCGATTATAAAGTTTATTGGCAGACTCCATATCCTTAGTAATGACTTTAATTTCGATAGGAAATTTTCTTAATGGATAACCATCGACTTTTGTTTCACCTTGAATTTCACGGATGGCTGTTGTCGAAACAATTCGCTGATCTGCAATTGAGATTGCTTTTGCACCAGACATATTTAATTCATTTATTAATTTTCTTAATACATCTGGGGCTAAATATGTTTCTGTTAAACCAGGAACAATAAATTCTTTTGCCGGATATAAAGTAATAACAATACCGGGTCCACTCATCTCGGTTTTTCCAGCCTCATACCGCAATTCTTTAATGGTATCTAAAAGAACAGATTCTGCACTCTGCGCACGATCTGTTTCATATTGAGCTAACTTTTCTTCATTTAACCGAATTTCTTGAAGTAATTTTGTTTCAATTTCTTTTGCTTCTAAATAGTCTTCACGCAATTCCCAAAGATCTCGGTTATCTTTTATTTGTGGGTTTTGAATGGTGTTAAATTGGATGGCTAACATGAAGCCAATTAGAAGAGTAATCATTGAAAAGTTTATCAAGTTTTTCATGTTACCACCTAACTTTCAAAATTCTTGAAGTATGGAAAATTTAAGAATTCGTTGTGAGAATTGGTTCCATAATGATCTCTGTTTTCTTTTCTAAAGTAAAAACGATATTATCATTCACCAATTGGTCTCTGACTCCTCCTTGTATAATTAATGCTTTCTCAAGAGTGTCTGCCTCACCTATTGCACTGATAACAAATGGAGCAGGAAATTGTTTTCCATCAACTGTTATTACAGGACCATTACAAACTATATATGAATTACTATTTAGCCTTTGTCCATTGATGGAAATTGCTTCAGCTCCAGCAATATATAATTCATGTATAACTCTAAAAACATGGTGCTCATGAACTAGAAAATTATTATAATCTCCTTCAGTCGGTATGTAGTCACCATCATTTAAAGTTACTTGAATTCCCTCGCCTTTTACTTTAACTTTTCCTAACACCATCCGAAGTTGTTCAGCCTCTTCAGCAATTACTTTTAATTCATCTTCACCTTCAGCTAAACTTTTTTCAATATCAATTACTGCTTTTTGTTTATCTAAAAGCTGTTTTTGAAGCTCACGATTTCTTTCCTCTAGTGAATTAAGCTGATTTCTTAACGCAATATTTCTTTCCCATTCACTATCTGTCATATATTCTCGATTGGCATCTTTCATTGTAATTTGATAAGAAAAGGCAATCAAAAAGCCAATAACCAAACAAATAAGGGAAAGAATAACTCGGTTAGTTTTCATTATCTTCCCCTCTTTCTTTTTTACTATCGATCTCAGACTGATACGATTTAAAAAACATTCCTACTTCCAAGTCAATAATTCCTTTCACATCAGGGTCAAGTTGTTTAATTAATACGGGATAATAATGCAGTTTTTCTGCAAATGTTCGTAAAGAGGCATGAACTTCAAAACCATCATTCATATACGCTATCACACTATATTGGTCAGTTTTTTTAGGTGAATAAATAATTTCAGAAATTGAATTTTTTACAGCTGGATCAATCGCTAATAATTGTTCAGCTAATAATTGAAGAATTTCCTCGTTTTCAAAGTTTTTTAAAATAGGCCCTGGATGATTTAACACATACTGCGATGGATTTTCAATTATTGTCCCGTTTTCAAGTAGGAAGTTAAACTTATTATCTTCAAAAATATAGCCAACTCTAGAAAATTCACTTACCGATATGACAACTTGATTTGGAAATTGAAAATGAACCTGAGCCTCTTTAATCTCTGGTATAGACATTATTTGGTTGATAATTTTTTGTTTATCAAGATTCCAAATAATGGTTTTATCAGTTAGTCCAGAAATCTCAATAATTTGCTCTTTAGGGACATTCGAAGCACCATTAATTTCAATTTTCCCTACTTTGCTAAGAGGAGATTGGAAGTAAACAATGCAAATAACGATAAGAAAGAAAAAAAGTAAAAGGAAAAGTAATCTTTGATTTGCTCTCTTTTTCCTTTTTTCCTTAAGTTTTGGTATCCGATCTTCTAATGATACAACTTTGCTAGCCAAAAATATGCACCTCATCAAATCTGTAAACTGTGTTAAATCAAATAAAAACTAGCAATTCTACTAATATTTTCTTTTCACTATTATATCATAGCTTTTTTGTCTATAAACAGATTATTATTCCTACTTTGTACCTATTATTTCTACGAATCTTTACAAATTAACTGAATATTAGGTTTATTATGACAATAACACTCTTATTGAAAAGCGAAGATTTTTTCATGCACAACATATTACGAAGACAAGCCTCACCTTCCTAATGATACTATAAATTATAGGTGTTTCAAGAATACTTGATTAGATGTAAAAGAGTTTTAATAATGAGAAATAAAATTGTTAAACAAAAACAATACAATAAAAAAAGCGTGCTGAAATTCAGCACACTTAAGATTAACACAAATATTAAATTCTGGCATATCGACTAATGTTTAATAAAACACCTACGGCAACAAGCATTAAAGTTAATGAAGAACCACCATAACTAAAGAACGGTAATGTTATGCCTGTAACAGGCATTAGACCTGTTACAACACCAATATTAATCATAACCTGTACGGCTATCATTGAAATAATACCGACTGCTAAGAAACTACCGTACAAATCTGGTGCATTTAACGCTATGCGAATTCCTCTCCACAGAAGTAGAGCGAATAACAAGAGGACTAAAGAACCACCAATAAAACCAAGTTCTTCAGCTAATATAGCAAAAATGAAATCTGTCTGCGGCTCAGGAAGATAAAAAAATTTTTGTCTACTTTGACCAAGACCTAACCCGAATAATCCTCCTGGACCTATAGCATAAAGTGATTGAATAATTTGAAAACCTGATCCAAGGGGATCTTGCCAAGGATCGATAAATGATGTAATTCGAGCAATCCGATAAGGAGCAGAAATGACTAGGGCAACAAAGCCTGCAATGCCTAATAATCCAAGGCCGACAAAATGAGATATTCTAGCACCTGCCACAAAAATCATGATGATACAAGTACCAACCATTACTGTACCAGTTCCTAAATCAGGTTGTAACATAATAATACCAAATGCAGTAAAAACCAAGGCAAGTGTAGGTCCAAGACCTTTACGAAAAGATGTAATTTTCTTTTGGTTTTCTGTTAAATACTTGGAAAGAAAAATAATCATTGCTAATTTCATAAATTCGGACGGCTGAATAGAAAACGCTCCAACTCCAATCCAGCTTTGCGATCCATTGCGAACCGTTCCAATTCCTGGTATTAAAACAAGTATTAACAAGGCAAAACATACAATAAGTATAATTTTTGCCCAAGATCGCCATGTCCAATAGTCAACATTCATGATGAAGAACATGGCGATTACGCCAATTAAGGCAAATAAAAGCTGACGTTTTGCAAAATAAAAGGAATCATCAAATCGATAATCTGCCCACACGGCACTGGCACTGTATACCATTATTAATCCTAAAGATAGTAAGGATAAAATAATCATAACTAATACAAAATCAGGAGCAGTTTTTTTCACTGGCAAGCCTTTCACCTCATTAAACAATATTCGAGCCTGTCCATGAAATAAGCAAAATGATAAAGTAAAAGTATGATTATTATTTTTGAGAAGATAAGCTTATTTTCAATTCGCGGTCGTACAAGCTCTTTATACTAGCTTATGCACCGCTTCAATGAAAATATCACCTCTTATTTCAAAACTTTTATATTGATCCCAGCTTGCACATGCAGGAGATAATAAAATCGTATCACCAGGTTCAGATAATGAATAAGCTAGCGGAACAGCCTCTTTGACATTATCGACAGTAATAATTGTTTCTATCCCCTTACGTTTAGCTAGGTCTACAAGTTTTTCTTTAGTCTCTCCAAATGCAACTAAAGCTTTGACATGATTTAAAGAAGGAAGTAATTCATCAAATCCATTTCCTCTATCTAATCCACCTGCAAGCCAAATGATTGGACTTGAGAAAGCATTTAATGCTATTTGAGCAGCCAATACATTAGTAGCTTTTGAATCATTATAAAACTTCCGTCCATTATGTTCCTTCACAAATTGAAGACGGTGTTTGACTCCTGTAAAAGTTGTTAAAACTTCTTCAATTGCTACATTTGAAACCCCTGTTAGCTTAGCAGCACTAATGGCTGCTAAAATGTTTTCTAAATTATGCTTGCCTGGTAAGACAATTTTACTAACTTCAACAATGGGTTCCTCTTGGAAATATAAATATCCATCTTTAATACATGCTCCATTAGAATAGTATTCATTAACTGAAAACGGAATAACATTTGCATTTGCGAATTTCGCCATTTGTTTTGTTTCTTCATGATCAAAATTCAGAATCAAATAATCTGTTTTCGTTTGATTTTCCATAATTCGTTTTTTCGCATTAACATAATCTTCTCTCGTACCATGATAATCAAGATGTGCATCAAATATATTCGTAATAATTGCAATATGTGGTTTAAAAGTATCGATGCCCTTTAATTGAAATGAAGATAATTCAATGACAATATGATTATCTTTTGTAGCTTTTCTCGCCACATCAGAAGCAACGGTACCAATATTTCCTGCAATTAATGGTTTCTTATTTCCTACATTTAAAAATTCGTATATAAGAGTTGTTGTTGTAGTTTTGCCATTAGTGCCGGTAATTCCAATCATTGGTGCCTCAGAAATTTTATAGGCTAATTCAACTTCCGTAATAATCGGCAATTTTCTACGTATTGCATCTTGAATTAATGGATTAGAATATGGAATTCCAGGGTTTTTAACAATCAATTCAAAACCTTCATCAAGTAGATCATCTGGATGTTCTCCACAAATAACTTTAATACCTTTTTCTACCAAATTTTGGGCTTCTGGATTTTCTGAAAATGGCTTTTTATCATTAACCGTTACAAAAGCACCTAATTTGTGCAAAAGAAGAGCTGCACTAACACCGCTCTTCGCTAAACCTAAAACTAAAACTTTTTTGTTTATGTAATCCTCTATTTTTTTCAAACTTACCACACCTCAATGTAAATTCCGAGTACCGCAAAAAGTAACCCCACTAGCCAGAATGTAACAACTACTCTCCATTCAGACCATCCAACTAATTCGTAGTGATGATGAAGTGGACTCATTTTAAAAATACGTTTCCCTGTCGTCTTAAAAGATATCACTTGTAGAATAACTGATAAGGTTTCAATAACAAAAATTCCACCAATAAGTAATAATAAAAATTCTAATTTCGTTAAAAGTGAGATGGTTGCGATGGCTCCTCCTAAAGCAAGAGATCCAGTATCTCCCATAAATACTTTTGCAGGGTGTGCATTAAATACTAAAAATCCTAAAACAGCCCCGACAACAGCTACTGAAAATATGGCAACATCATACTGAGCTTGATTCCATGCTAATATAGCATATGCTCCAAATGCGATGGCACTTGTACCTGAAAGTAATCCATCAAGTCCGTCTGTTAAATTAACTGCATTAGAAAAACCAACAAGCCAAAATACTACAAAGATAAAATAAAACCAACCTAATGAAATTTCCGAACCAACGAAAGGAATTTTTAATGTAGTGGGTAAACCAGCATTCACATAAATGAAATAGAAAAGAACAGAAATAATAATTTGTCCTAATAGCTTTTGTTTAGATGTTAAACCTAAGTTACGCTTTAAGACTACTTTAATGAAGTCGTCAAGAAAGCCAAGTATCCCGAAGCCAATAGTTACAATTAAAAGTAAATAAGTTTCAACAGATAGCTCAGCAAATTTGTTTGTCATAAACAATGTAGTAATTATGATCGAAATTAATATCATAATTCCGCCCATTGTCGGTGTTCCTGATTTTTTTTGATGAGATTTCGGACCCTCTTCCCGAATGCTTTGTCCAAATTTAAGTTTACGTAAGAATGGAATAAACATCGGAGAAAGGAGAACAGTAATTAGAAAAGCTAATATAATGGTGTAAAGAACTGCTTGTTCGAGCACCTTACTCCCTCCCTATCCATTTAGAGATAATGATTTTTAATTTCCTTTACTGCATTTCTTGCTACTACTCGATCGTCAAAATCTAAAGTGCGATCTCCAATAATTTGATAAGTTTCATGACCTTTTCCAGCAATTAAAACTACATCATGAGGACCAGCAGACTGAACGGCAAATTTAATAGCTTGTTCACGATCTGGTATTACTTTATAGCTTTCTCCTTGTACTCCAGCTTCCATATCTTTTAAAATTTCAAGTGGATCTTCTGAACGTGGATTATCCGAAGTAAAGATAGCATCTGTAGCGTATTGACAAGCAATTTTAGCCATCTTTGGCCGCTTTGTCTTATCTCTGTCCCCACCACATCCTACAACGACAAATATTTTTCCTTTCGCCATTGATTTTATCGTTTTTAACACATTTTCTAAGCTATCTGGAGTATGTGCATAATCTACGATAATAGGAAACGGCTGATCTTCATTTACTAATTCAAATCGACCTGGGACACCTTTAAACGTAGTTAAACCATAAGCAATATCAGATAACGGAAGACCATAAGCCAAACCAACTGAAACAGCTGCTAAGCAATTATATACATTAAATATACCAATTAAATTGATGCTTACTTGTGTAGTCCCCACAGGAGTGTGTAATGTAAAGGTTGTTCCTTTATTTGTCATTTGAATATCGGATGCATAAACATCAAATTGACTATTCAAGCCATACTTAATAATATGAGCATTTGTCAATTTCTCATATTCACTTGATACAGGGTCATCCCCATTTAAAACGGCATACTTTGGTTTTAAAGGGTCATATTTAAATCCAAGTCCTGTAAAGAATAAGCCTTTAGCACGTTTATATTCTTCCATAGTTTTATGGAAATCTAGATGATCCTGTGTCAAATTAGTAAATACTGCAATATCGAAATCACTTCCCCATACTCTTCCATTAACTAATGCATGGGAAGATACCTCCATACTTACAACTTCAGTATTTGAGGAAACCATTTTATGAAACGTTTTTTGTAATGTTAAACTATCAGGTGTTGTATTTTTAGTTTCATATGTATGTTCACCAATTATCGTATATAATGTCCCGATTAATCCAGTACGTTTTCTCGCCACATTAAATAAATGTTGAGTAATATGACTAACTGATGTTTTTCCATTCGTTCCAGTAATCCCTACTAGAAATAGCTTATGAGAAGGATGATCATAAAAACAATCTGCCAGAATTGCCATTGCTCTATTTGTGTCTTTAACCATAACAACTGGAATATCCACATCGACCGGTTTACTTGCAACAATAGCAACGGCTCCCTTGCTTTGAGCATCTTTTGCAAATTGATGACCATCGAAATTTTCTCCTTCAATACAAACAAACAATGTACCGTTATTCACTTTACGGTGATCTTGTTCTATATTTTCAATTTCAGGATTACCCTCTTTTCCAACTACTTTTGCAAATGGTAGTTTCGCAATTAATGAATGGAGTTTCATTGTAACCTCTCCTTCTAATAATGAGAAAATAAACGATATGTTGAATTAAACAATATGTTAAGTTATTTTCAACACCATTCATTGTACATGAATCATTACATTTTTGCTATCCTTAAAATGGCTTTGCAATTTAAAAGTTAAGATAGAAACAACTATTAAATTCTACTGTATATTATTTATATTCTAGCTTATCTATAAGATTGCCCATTCATTAAAATGTTTTCATGATTTTTATGAAATTTTCTTTCTTATAAACATAGAATAGACGCCAATAATTGACGTCTATCTCTAGAATTATCGTTTATTCTTTACTTTCTAAATAAATTCGGATTGTAGATCCTTCTTTTACTTTTGTACCAGGATCAGGTGATTGCATAACAACTTTGTCCCCTCGACCATTTACTTCTAATTGTAAATTAATGTACATTTGATATAACTCTTTTGTCGATTTTCCAATTAAATTTGGAACTTCAACAAGTGGTGTATCTGGCCATGTCCATTCTTTTTCAATTTGCTCTTTTCTTGGTTCGACATTTAAAACTCTTAAACTATCTTCAATTATATTCCCGACGATCGGAGCTGCTACCGTTCCTCCGAATTGAACAGTACCTTTCGGATTATCAACCGCAACATATATAACAATTTGTGGATCATCACTAGGAGCAAATCCGATAAAAGAAACAATATGATTGTTCTCTAAATATCTTCCGTTAACTGCTTTCTGAGCAGTTCCTGTTTTTCCACCAACTCGGTAACCTTCGACATATGCATTTTTTCCTGTACCTTGAGCAACAACACTTTCAAGTGCAATTCTAATTTGATTAGATGTTTCTTCACTAATTACTCTCCGTTTGGCCACTGGACTATTTCGTTTCACTACCTCTTTAGTTTCTGGGTCAATCAATTCTTTCATGATGTATGGTTGATAAAGAATTCCCCCATTAACAGCAGCTGACACAGCAGCAACTTGTTGAATTGGAGTAACAGAAACACCTTGGCCAAATGCTGTAGTCGCTAATTCAACAGGTCCAACTCTATCGAGATTAAATAAAATACCAGTACCTTCCCCTGTTAAATCAATTCCTGTTTTTTGACCAAAACCAAATTTATAAATGTAATCAAATAATTTTTCCTTCCCCACTCTTTGGCCTAATTCAACAAAACCTGGGTTACAGGAGTTTTGAACCACTTCTAAAAATGTTTGAGTACCATGCCCTCCTCTTTTCCAACAATGTAGATGGGCACCAGCAACTTCCACTGAACCAGAATCATGGAAATGTTCTTTTTCTAAATTAACTTTTCCCTCTTCAAGTGCAGCTGCTAGTGTAATAATTTTAAATGTAGATCCTGGCTCATACGTACTCCAAATCGGTAAATTTCGGTTATAAATTTCCGGTGGGACATTTTGATAGTCTGATGGATTAAAGTTTGGTCTTGATGCCATAGCTAATATTTCACCATTATTTGGATCCATCGCAATAGCAATAATACCATCAGGATTGTATTGTGCCCAAGCATTCTCTAATTCTCTTTCAACAATCGTTTGGATTTGAGAATCAATAGTTAAAACTAGGTTTAGTCCATCAACTGGTGGTTGATATTCATCAGGCATATTCTCCATTCGTTGTCCTTTAGCATCTGAGTAAAACTGAACAGAGCCTTCGCTACCAGATAATTCACGATCATAAGCTAATTCAAGACCTGTTAACCCTTGATTATCGATACCGACAAAACCTAAAACATGTGATAAGTAGTCACCAAATGGATAATATCTTTTAGAATCTTCCGCGATATAAACACCTTTTAAATTTAAATCACGGACTTCTGCCGCTTTCTCATTTGATATTTTCCGACCTTCTGGAATTCTTTCAATACTAGATTTTTTTGTAATTCGTTGGTAGATTTTTTCGACCGATGCATTTAAAACATTTGCAAGCTTTTCAGCTGTCTCTTGTGGATTTTCAATTTGCCTTGGCACCACATATATGGTCGGAGCACTCATATTCGTAGCTAAGGCTACACCGTTTCGATCTAAAATTTCACCTCTTTTCGGTTCAAAAGGAATTTCTCTGTTCCATGACGTTTTTGCTTTATCAGTTAATACATCACCAATAACCAATTGTACATATCCAAGGCGAAGGCAAATGATAAAAAAAACGATGATCCCTATAAATAACACAATGGCTAACCTTTTTCTTACTGTTACTTGTGAGACCCGACGCAATGTTTTCCCTCCTTAGCAAAGCTTGTACATTATATGCTTTTTAGGACAACGATAGAACGAGTTACATCTCATGGTTCTTATAATTTAATACAAAAATAAAAAGGGCACTAAGGTTTCCATTTTGTAACCTTAGCGCCCTTATTGAATCACGTCATTTATGAAGTTTCATCTTCATCTGTTTCTTTCGATTGATCTACTTTTGACTGAAATCTTTCTAAAGGCGACTCCAATTCAATCTTCAATACACTGTTTTTGTTAATCGTTGAGTTCGGTTTTATGCTTTGATTTTTAACATACCCTGAACCAGATATCTCTATCGGAATATCAATTAAAGCTTTAAGTTTCATGACATTAGCTAAAGACCATCCAGTAAGGTCAGGCATTTTTATGTCTCCATCAGTCTTTAACATGACTATCTCATTTTCAATAAGAACTGCCTCTTTACTTGGAGAAGTACTCACAATTTTATTTCCATCACCAATTACAATAGATTGAAGGTTTAAGTTTTTTATCATTTGTTTTGCTTCTTGTGTGGTCTTTCCGTTAAGGTCAGGTAAACTAACTTTTTCAGCTGAGGAAATGGTTTCATCAGGTTCAATATTTAAATATTGTAAACTATTTTTCATAACTGGATTAAAAATCTTTGATACAGGTACAGCCCCTGATTCATATTCATCCTCATTAAGATCTGGTTGTTGAACCATTACATATACAATCAATTCAGGATCATCAATTGGAGCAGCTCCTAAAAAGGAGAATATATAATTATCATATCCTTCTAAATATCCTCCGTTTACAGTATCATGAATTTGGGCAGTACCGGTTTTTCCTGCTACCCTGTAGGAATCAATATTAAATATTTTCCCTGTCCCATATTCTCCAGTAACAACTGTTTCTAAATATTTTAATACCTCATCAGCAGTTTTTTCTGAGATAGGTTCACTTACTTTCTCTGGTTTAATTTCTTTAATAATCTTACCTTCAGAATCTACTATTTTATCAATGAGATAAGGTTTCATCATGTTTCCTTTATTTGTAATAGCAGTCATACCTTGAACTAATTGAAGTGCAGTTACAGATGACGCTTGTCCAAAGCTAGTTGAAACTTTATCTCTTAAATATTTATATTGAATAATACCTGTTGATTCATTAGGAAGTCCAATGCCAGTTGCAACTCCAAATTTAAATGAATCCAAGTAATCTTTAAACTTATTAGTACCGATTTTTTCTAATAGGTATGCAAACCCAACGTTTGAAGATCGTTGTAAACCTTCCAAATACGAAATTTTACCCCAACCTACCCAGTTGTGGTCTCTTATCGGTTTACTACCTGGAATTGGGTAAGATCCTGAGACGTACACATCATTGGGATTAAAGACTCCCTCTTCAATTGCAGCAGCAAGTGTAAATACTTTCATTGTTGATCCAGGTTCAAATGCATTTTCAACAACGATATTTTGCCAGTTATCATTTATGCCTTCTCTTGTATTTGGATCGAAAGTTGGTCTTTGTGCCATAGCTAAAATCTCTCCTGTTTTAGCATTCGCCACAATTCCCATCATCTTAACTGGATTATACTCTTCTTGAACTTGATTCATCGAATCTTCCAAAAATGTTTGGATCTTCTTATCAATGGTTAAATAAATCGAAGAACCTTCTTTTGGAGATTGAATAATGCTTTCTTTATTCGGTAAAATGTAACCCCAAATGTCACTTTGAAAAGTCATTTTACCATCGATACCAGTTAATTCATCATTAAATAATTTCTCTATACCTAATTGACCAACTAATTTCTCAGATTTTTCTTTTTTTGATTGAACCATATTAGCAAATCCTATTAAATGCGAAGCAAATATACCATTTGGATAAGATCGCATAGATTCTCTTATAAAAGTAATTCCTGGTAATTTTAACTTTTCAATTTTCTCTTTAACTTCATAAGGCAAATTCTTTCCTGCTTCTCCAAACTCAACTTGAAACGCATCTTTTGTTAATCGAGAATAAATTTCATTAACATCCATATCTATATATTTTGCAAGTTGAGTAGCCGTTGATTGTGGATCAACAACATGCTTTGGTTCTTTAGCACCTTTAGGGGTAACGCTCGAACTTAATACGGCAACTAGACGGTAACCAATTGTATCTACAGCTAATTCACTACCATTTCGGTCAAAGATTGATCCTCTTTTTGCATCTAATGTCCGTTCTTTTTCATAGATTTGTTCTGCATATGCTGCTAATGCTTTACCTTCTGCTTGGCCAGTAATCTGAATCACAAAGAAACGATAAGATAATATAAAAAAGAGCATGCCAAAAATTACAAATAATAGCAACGCCCTTTTATTCATACTCGGTCTTTTCTTTTTCATTCTTTACTTTTAACCACTTTCACATTTTCAGTATTAATTCCTAATCCTTGTTTCTTTGCAGCATCTAATAACCGGCCATATCTACTTAAATCATCAACTTGGGACTTAAGATCTTGTACTACTTTTTCTTGTTCACCAATTTCAGATTCAAGAATCTGAATTTGTTTGTTTACATCATAAATTGATGCTTGGTTTGTAATAATCACAGAAGAAAAATAGCAAAGAAAACACGCGAAAAGTAAATAGAAAAGTTTTTCCCCTTTAGTAAATCTCTTCGTTTTCTTGACAGTAACGGTTTTTTTCTGTACTTGTTTCTGTTTCTCTTCAGTATATTGCCATTTTCTTGCAAGATTACTCATATAAGCCCCTCCTTATAATTTAATTTTTTCGGCAACCCTTAATTTAGCTGATCGAGCTCTATTGTTATGTTCTAGTTCATCTTCTGAAGGAAGAATCGGCTTTCTAGTAATTACTTTTAAAGTTGGTTGATACTCCTCTGGTATGAAAGGTAAGCCTTTAGGTAAATCTGGTAGATCACTATATTTTTTAAATGTCAGTTTTGTTAATCGATCTTCTAAGGAATGGAAGGAAATAACTGAAACTCTTCCACCAAGATTTAACATTTCAATCGCCTGTTCCAAAGATTCCTCAAAAACATTAATTTCATCATTCACAGCGATTCTAATAGCTTGGAAAACCCTTTTCCCTGGATGCCCACCTTTCCTTCTTGCTGGAGCAGGTATTGCATCTTTAATTATTTCAACTAATTCTCCAGTCGTCTCAATTGGAGCTTTTTCTCTTCGTTCACAAATGAGTCGAGCAATTTGTTTTGAGAATTTCTCTTCGCCATATTGATAAAAAATCTTCACAAGCTTTTCATATGGCCACTCATTTACGACCGTTTTAGCTGACAAATCAGAACTTTGGTCCATTCTCATATCTAATTCAGCATTATGATGATAACTAAATCCACGTTCTGGAACATCTAATTGTGGAGAAGAAACACCTAAATCGTAGAGAATTCCATCCACGTAGCGAATGTTTCTCTTTGTCAATTCCTCTTTTAAATGCGCAAAATTTGAGTGAATAAACTCCACTTGTCCTGCATAGGAACTTAGTTTCTCTTCTGCATGTTTGATTGCAGTAATATCTTGGTCAAATGCAAAAAGCTTACCATTTTCATTAAGTTTCTTCAGTATTTGTTCACTATGTCCAGCGCCACCTAATGTACAATCGACATAAATTCCATCGGGCTTTATATTTAAACTCTCTACTGCTTCATGTAATAGCACGGTTGTATGGTTAAACAATTAATAAACACCTCTTCCACTTTTCAAATATGGACAAAATCCATAGTATTATGTTTTCCTTATAAATCGAAACCAATCATATTTTCTGCTATTTCTGCAAACGATTCTTCAGACTCATTAAAGTAGTCTTCCCAAATTGACTGGCTCCAAATTTCAATTCGGTTAGAAACCCCAAGTACGACACATTCTTTCTCGAGTTTTCCATATTGGAGGAGTGGAGATGGGATATTAATTCGACCTTGTTTGTCGATTTCACATTCGGTAGCACCGGAGAAGAAAAATCGTGAAAATGCTCGAGCATCTTTTTTGGTTAATGGGAGGGCTTTTATCTTTTCTTCGATAATTTTCCATTCAGTAAGTGGATATCCGAATAAACATTGATCAAGACCGCGAGTTAGGACAAATACATCACCTAACTGTTCTCGAAACTTAGCTGGTATGATAATTCGGCCTTTTGGGTCAACATTATGCCTGTATTCCCCCATGAACATTGTTTATCCCTCCACTTCTTACCACAAATTTACCACATTACTCCACTTTTCTCCACTATTTTTTATAAATTCCATATAAGTTTTTCATTTCCTTTCAAAACATAAAAAAACTGCCCTCTTATCGAGAGCAGTTTAGTATTTTTTAAATTTTTACAACATAGTGGCTTCCATTAAATTGATATGGTAGTTGTAAAAGATCATCAATCAATGAAAAACCGTATTGGTTTAAGAAATAAAATATGTTCCAACATCGTTCCTGCAGGCCATTTAATGGGAAAAGAGAAAGTTCAATTTGATCATATTTCTTTAAAAGAACTTCGTGTTTACTTTTGACAGAAGCTTCAACTTTTCGTTCTAAATAGTTAAGCTGCGAGATGATAAATTGAGCATTTTTTTTAACTATTGGCTCTAGTCCCTTATCAAATTGTTCAACTTTCTTTATTACTTCTTCATAGCGTTCTAGTATTTCTTGTTTTTTCTTAATTATAAATTGTTCTAAGTCAGAATCTAATAATTCCTTAACTTTTAAATTTTTTTCAGTTGAGACCCCTGAAGTTAAAACCTTTTCAAGCGATAGACTTAAACTTTTCATATCAGCTTCAATGTCTCTTTCCAAAAGGGTAATATTAAGTCTTGGGATAATTATAGGTAACTTAATATTGAACATTTCAAAGCATTGCTTTAGTTCCGCCCAATAGGAAATTTCACCAGGTCCTGCAATAAATGCAAGAGTAGGAAATAAATATTCTTGCATTAATGGTCTTGTAACAACATTATTACTGAATAATTCTGGATTACTTTCTAGTTTTAGACTTAGATCTTCATATGAAAATAAAGAATTTCTACCCTTCACTGAATTTGTTTCTTCATCATGATGAAGAAGAAATCGCTCTCCATTCACCTCTAAAAAGAGTTGAAGACTTGTTTCTTGTGTCTCAATTATAGTTGTATATCCTTGATTTCGTAATTCATTTTGCTGGGAAAGCAATCTTTTTGTAATATCTTGACCTGAATGGATTAGAGTCTGGAAAAAATCACGCTCTATTTTTCTTAATTCGGAATCAGCGGAATCAACTAATAATAAGCCATAATGTTTAAATAATTCATTTGTAATCGAAGTGAAAAACTGTGTGAAAGTAGTGGACTCACTAAGGCAGTTGTTTAAAAATTGAATGATTATTCGGGAATGTTCAGTTTCACCAAATGAAGCAACAATGTTTTCATACCATGATTTTAAACGATCTTTATCTAATTGAATTTTGGAAACCATCTGTTTGTCACTCATCCATTTTTGATGGAAGACTGATTTTACGAGTTTTTCACCATTAGAATAATACACATGGTTTACTTCTTGTATGTCATGGTCTTCACCTGCAATCCAAAAAACTGGGACGACTGGAACACCAAGTTCTTTTTCCTTTTCTTTTGCTAACAGGACAATTGATATCATTTTATGTATCGAATATAGTGGTCCAGTTAATAAACCTGCCTGTTGACCACCGATGACAACAACACTTTTTTCATCCTCTAGTTTCACAAGAGATTGTTCAATTTCATCCGTAATGGAGTATGATTTCATGAAATTTCGTATATAATTCGTTAGTTGTTTTCGAGGAAACACTCTCCCCATTAATTCCGTATATCTTAATTTCCAATCCTCTTCGGAATGGAATGAATAATGAAATAAAGACTCATTTTGATTATTGATGTAATCCTTGACAAGTAAATTCTTTGAGTCTATTGGTAATTGGAGTATTTCCATCCAAAATTTCTTCCTTTCATTTGACATTTCCTATATCGAGCTAAATAAAAAGTTGAACTAATTTTACAATAAAAAATTGATTACTTCCAATTATATGTATTTGCGGCGGCTAAATAAGTAAATGCACTCGAAACTAAACCAATAAACATTAAAATACAATATAAAGCAAGAAATAATAAAAAGTTCATCCTCCAAAAGGTGCGAATAGATTTCACAACTTTTAATTTACCATTTAATTTTCGAATTGAATAGACAGTAACAATAAAAATGAGGAATAGAATGAGGTAAACATATATAAAGAAATCGACTTCCCAAATTGTTAAAATTAAAAAATGAACAGAAAAAATAAGAATAATCGTTGAAAAATCGGCAGTCATTCTAGCCGCAAGTTTCGCATTCTTCTTCCAATAATTAATACAGAAGAAGAAAATAATAATAAATATAAGAGGAGCCACTAAGAACAATCCAATTATACTTTTAATTAATGTGAACACGATTCTGACCCCCTTTGTATCTTTTTGCCCTTGATAGAATGATATAAAAACTGTAAATGGTAGACGCTTGTATTATTACGTTTTGCCTCATTTATTAAGTAACCAACTATTCCTTCAATTTCAGTTTCCCGATTTAGGCGAACATCTTTTAACATTGATGAGATATTTGCACTCGTTCGTTCACAAACTTGAACAATCGATTGAAAGTACTGATTTCTTTTTTCTCCACTAATTTCTAAAACTAAACAAATTTCATGAAACACGGAATGAACAAGCTTAAAATAATATGGATTTGTAACTAATTCGCCATTTTGAACATTAAGTAACGCCGTTAATGGGTTAATCACTGCATTAATAACAAGCTTTGAAATAAGCATATCTTTATAATGATAGCTTTTTATGACAGGGAAATTTTCTTGATGAAGGGCATGAATAACTTGATCTAATTTATTTGCTAAATCCTTATATTTTGCAATTTTTGTTAATCCTTTCCCTGTATGGCGAACTGATGTTAAACTCTCCTTCAATGCACCATGTTCAACAACACCTAATAGTATTGTTTCATTTGAGAGATCTTCAAGATGATTGAGATGCCCCATCCCATTTTGTAAAAATAATAAGGGAATTTTTGAATTTAGCTTTTGTAAACTCGGAATAAGTTGTTTAATATGATATTGCTTAACAGCGATAATGAATAAATCATGCCCATTATGAATATTACTCACATTTTCTGCATGAATTTTAATTATTCTTTTTACTCCTTCTTGTTCAAAAACTATTCCCACATTATTTAATTGTTCACTTTGTTCACTAGTTCGTGTGTAGAGTGTAATTTTATGATATTTACTTAATATACTTGAAAATAATAATCCAATTGAACCTGCTCCAATAATTCCTATATTCATAAGCGACTCACCAACCTTTTAAACTATTATTATTTTATCAAATTTTTAAAGAAAACATATGAAAATAGCGAATTTTATAAAAACAAAAATAGTCCAGATGACACAAACCTTGTATCATTTGGACTATTTTTACTTTTAGATAGAAATGATTCATTTAGACAGGATACACTGGATGTTTTCGTTCAGTAAATTGAACATCTTTAGATTGGTAGTAAGAAAATCGTTCGATTAATGTTGTTCGTAATTGATTAGCCTCCACTATTTCATCAACGATAAGTTCGGAAGCTAATTTATAAATATCTATTGATTTACGATACTCTTCTTGCTTTTCTTGAATAAATTTTATTCTCTCTTTTGCATCAGTAATTTCATTAATTTTATTTGAATATACCGCATTAATAGCTGCTTCTGGGCCCATCACGGCAATTTGGGCAGTTGGTAATGCAATACAGACGTCTGGTTCAAATGCCGGACCAGCCATTGCGTATAATCCAGCACCATAAGCCTTTCTAACAATAACCGAAATTTTAGGAACGGTAGCTGAACTCATAGCAGCAATCATCTTTGCTCCATGTCGAATAATTCCTGCTCTTTCAACTTTAGTCCCAATCATAAAGCCTGGAACATCTGCTAGGAATAATAATGGGATATGGAAGGCATCACATAATTGAATAAATTTTGCTGCCTTATCACTAGAATCGACAAATAATACTCCGCCTTTTACTTTTGGCTGATTCGCAATTATTCCTACTACTTGACCATTTAATCTTGCAAGACCAGTTATAATTTCTGGTGCAAATAATTTCTTTATTTCAAAGAAGCTTCCTTCATCGATTAATCCATCGATAAAATCATACATATTGAACGGAGCATTTTGATTAAGTGGAATGATTTCTTCAAGTGGCTTTGTTAAAATCGGTTCTTTTGGTTCAATTTTACTTGTTTTTTCCTTATAACTTTGTGGAAAATAAGATAAGTACCTTTTTGCAAGGTCAATGGCCTCTTCCTCTGAAGTCGCTAAATAATCTCCACAACCACTAACTGTGCAGTGCATTCTTGCACCGCCCATTTCTTCTAAAGTTACTTTTTCACCAATCACCTTTTCTGCCATTCTTGGTGAACCTAAGTACATTGATGCATTATTCTCAACCATAATCACAATATCACAAAATGCCGGTATATATGCTCCACCTGCTGCAGATGGACCAAATAAAATACAGATTTGCGGAACCATTCCACTCATTTTAACTTGATTATGAAAAATTCTCCCTGCTCCTCTTCTATTAGGGAACATCTCAAGCTGATCTGTAATTCTTGCACCAGCAGAATCAACTAAATATAAAATAGGAACCTTTAAATTCATGGCCGTTTCTTGTATTCGAATGATTTTCTCTACTGTTCGAGTACCCCATGACCCTGCTTTAACAGTTGAATCATTGGCCATAACACAAACGGTTCTGCCAGAGATCTTGCCAATGGCACAGACTACACCATCAGCTGGTAAGTCCCCGCTTTCGAAATTAGCAAACAACCCATCTTCTTGATAACCATTATCAAATAAGAGTTTAAGTCTATCGCGAACAAATAATTTATTCTGTTCTTTTAATTTTTCATGGTATTTTGTATGCCCACCTTGTAATACTTTTTCCCTATTTGATTGTAATTGTAATGATAAGGAATCTTTATTCAATGAACATATCCCCCTTTGTTCATGTATTATGCTTCAAGTACCACCAAGACGTCTCCTTCATTAACGAAATCGCCTTCTTGTACGAGCACTTCTGATACAGTTCCACTAATCTCACTTTCAAGCGGAATTTCCATTTTCATTGACTCTAAAACAATGACGATTTGTCCTTGTTCAACTTTATCACCTTTACCCACTAATACTTGAAAAACTGTACCTGCCATTTGAGCAACAACTTGATTCATCATGGTTTCCTCCTAATTTAAAGTCTTTAATATATTTGTAGAATAATCCCCTGACAAGAATTCTGGACTTTCTAAAATCCTATTAAACAGAGGAATATTCGTCTTAATCCCACTTATTCTCGTAGTCTCAAAAAATCGCCTTGCTATATTTAAGCATTCGTTTCTTGTCTCACCTGAAACAATACACTTAGCGATTAACGGGTCATAAAAATGTGAAACTTGATTCCCTTCCTCATATCCTGTATCTATACGAACATTACCTTCCCCCCATTTTAAATTTTCTATTTTTCCAGGAGAAGGAAAGAATGTTACAGGATCTTCTGCATAAACACGGAATTCTATCGCATGTCCATTAGACTTGAGATCTTCTTGTCGAAAAGCCAATGGTTCATTTTGTGCAATTCGGATTTGCCATTCTACAAGATCAATACCCGTTATTTTTTCTGTTATTGGGTGCTCTACCTGCAAGCGTGTATTCATTTCTAAAAAATAGAAATTTTCATCTTCATCGACAATAAATTCAACTGTTCCAGCATTCACATAAGAAACAGCTTTTGCAGCAAGCAATGCTGCTTCATACATTTTACATTTTGCCGAGTCGCTTAAAGAAGGACTATGAGTTTCCTCAATCACTTTTTGATTTCTCCGTTGCACCGAACAATCTCTTTCAAATAGATGAATGATATTCCCAAATTGATCTCCTATAATTTGCACTTCAATATGTCTTGCGTTTTTTATGTATTTTTCAATAAATATATGATCATTTCCAAAAAGTAGCTTTGCGCGTTTTTTTACCGAAGAATATGCTTTTAATAATTCTTGGTCATTTTCACATATAACCATTCCCACTCCTCCACCACCAGAACTGGCTTTAAGCATGACAGGATAACCAATTTCAGAAGCACTATTAAGTACTTCCTCTTCTGACTGAACTAGTTGGCTTCCGCTAACGACTGGTATAGAGTGGGATTTCATAATTTGTCTTGCATTGATTTTATCTCCCATCGAAAGAATCGTCTCAGGTGTTGGGCCAATGAAAATTAAACCATGGTTAATGACCTTTTGAGCAAATTCGTGATTTTCTGACAACAAACCATACCCTGGATGAATGGCATCCACTTGATTGGAAAGAGCGATTTGAATAATTTTATCCATTTTTAAGTACGACTGAGAAACAGGACCCGCTCCAATACAAACTGAATTGTCAGCTTCATGTACATACGGTAAATCTTTATCTACTTCGGAATAAATCGCAACCGTTTCAATTCCCATTTTCTTGCAAGTCCGAATAATTCTAGAAGCAATCTCTCCTCTATTTGCAACTAAAATTTTTTTCACACGTCAAACTCCTTTCAGACCATTGACATAATCCTTCAAAATATTACATTCGATAAGAGTTATAAAAAACCCTTTAAAAAAATTGTAAACGTTTCCTTTAGTTTTTTTCAATAGTTTTAATCTTTTTTATTATACAATTAAAATAAAACCGTAATTAATGATGTTCCACAAACATATTCGGTTAAACATAAAAAAGAGGCTAGAACAAAGGAGTACCAGCCTCAATATCTTTATTTTTTTATCGTTTCGAGATTACCATTTGGAGCCATTTGAAATTTCAATTTTACTGCTTCTTCCTCTTCTTTTACAGCTAATTTTCTTGCTTTCTCCATAATGGATAAGAGCGATAAATAATCATCTTTTAGCGATTTATTTTCCCTTCTTAATAGCTGATTTTCTTTTTCCAATTCACTAAGTTTACTTTCTAATTGTTTCAGCTTTTCTTTATACTCTAAGAACTTTTCTTTAAATTCATCATAAGCTTTCTCTTTTTCTTTATAAACTTGTAAATAGGATATTACTTGATCGAAGGTAAGCTCACGTTCATGAGATGTAGTAGGCTCTACAGAAGTTGATTGCACCTCAACCTCCTCTAGTTCAATTGATTCCTGTTGATTTTTCTTTTTTAACTCTTTCCGTTGTTTCTTAGCAAGTTCGATTCCTGTTTTATATTGTTTTCTTACTTGAGAATTCCATCTAAAACCACAAGCTGCAGAAGTACGACTTAATCTTTTTCCTACTTCATCAAATGCTTTTAATTGAGTACTACCTTCTCTTATATGCCTTAAGACTACTTCTGCAAGCAAGAGATCTTCATCTTTTGTCCAGGCATCTTGACGCATTGTTGTCAATAACAACCCCTCCTCTTACCAAAATTTAATTTGTAATATGTATATGCAACTAATAGAAACAGTAGAATTTAAATCAATCTATTAAGCATGTCTATTTTTTTGATTTTTAGATAGTAAAATGAAAGGGAGGGGTTTGCATAAAAAAATAAGGAGTTTGCATAATCACGCAAACTCCTTATCTATCCATTATTATTTGCTAATAACTTCTTCGCCTTTATAAGTACCGCAAGCTTTGCAAACACGGTGAGCAAGTTTCATTTCGCCGCAATTTGGGCATTCTACCATACCTGGTACTTGCAATTTAAAATGAGTACGACGCATACGTTTTTTTGTTTTAGAAGTTCTTCTAAATGGTACAGCCATGTTTCCACCTCCTTAAAAGGGTAGAGAGATAATTATTCCTCATCTTGTTTTAATAATTTTGCCAATCCAGCCAAGCGGGGATCAATTTTTTCTTTTTGAAAATGTTCTTCATCTTGAATATATTCCCAATCCTTCCCTGATAGCAGGTGGGATGGAATTTCTTCTTTTTCATCCTTAAAAACTTGTATTGGTATTTCTAGTAAAATCAAGTCTTCTATTACTGGTTTTAAGTCAATCATCTCACCTTGAATGATATGAACTTCCCCTTCATCGTCCGTTTCAGTATCACTTAATGAAGTGCTGTAAAGAAACGTTTCTAGAGAGTGTATATCAAACGGGTAATGAACATCTTCTAATGTTCGTGAAGACGGAAGGACTAATGAACCTGTAATATGCAAGTGAAAGGAAACTTTATTTGATGAAATATCTGCAGTTCCTTTTACACGTATTGGTGAAATGGAACGAATTTGTGAATCTCTTTTCTTAATAGAATCAAGATTAACGACTTCATCAAATTCCATTCCCTTATTTCTATACTTTTGTAATTGAATCATGGACCATTTCAAAACACTTCACCCCAAGGCAACAAATGTAATTATAGCTTTCACATATTGATTTGTCAATATATTTCCTTTACAGTAGTAATACGGAATCTTTAAGAATTAACATGTCATCTATGTATTATTGACTTGTAGAAAATTTTGATACCTAAACTTCGTAAATTGGAGGTTATTATGGAAAGCGCAGGTATTGTAGTAGAATATAACCCCTTTCATAATGGACATTTATACCACCTTCATGAAACAAAAAAACAGACTGGTGCTGATGTTATTATTGCTGTAATGAGCGGTAACTTTTTGCAAAGGGGTGAACCAGCGATTGTTTCTAAATTTCATCGTACGAAAATGGCATTAAAAGCAGGAATTGATTTAGTTATCGAACTTCCTTATGCATTTGCAACTCAAAATGCTAATACTTTCGCAAAAGGAGCCGTTCAAATTCTACAAGCACTAGGATGTAAATATATTGTTTTCGGAAGCGAGTCCGGAAATATCGATACGTTTAAGTCTACTATAGACTTTATGAAAAATTCAACAACAATTTATAATAAATATGTGAAGGACTTTATGAAAAAAGGCTACAGCTATCCAAAAGCATCATCTTTAGCCTTTCAACAATTAAATCCAGATCATGATCACCTTGATTTATCCCAACCTAATAATATTTTAGGCTACCACTATATGAAGACCATCATTGACTATGAATACCCTATTGAAGGGAGGACTATCTTACGAATTAAGTCAGGATATCATGACAAAGACCTATCACAAGAACATATATCAAGTGCAACTAGCATCCGTAAAAATATATTTGAAAATAACCAATCTCTTCATGAAGTTCGTTCTTCACTTCCATCCTTTACATACGAGGAATTAGAGTTATTTCAGCAAAAATTTGCATCCTTTATACAATGGGAAAATCTTTGGCCATTTCTAAAATATAAACTCATTCATAGTCATAACAAAGACCTTCAAAACTTATACGAAGTCGAAGAAGGAATTGAAAATCGAATGAAAGATGCTGCACTTTTGGCTGGTAGTTTTAAACATTTTATGGAACTAATCAAATCTAAACGGTATACTTGGACAAGATTACAACGCATCTCGACACACATACTAACGAACACAAATAAGGAAGAAATGTTTCAAGCTAGTCAAAACGCCCAATACATTCGAATTCTTGGCCTAAATCAAAAAGGACGAGATTATCTCAAACAAAATAAAAAGAAAATCGAATTACCAATCATATCAAAATTATCAGCTGCAAAAATCCCATCCATTAAATTAGATATTAGAGCAAGTCAGGTGTATTCATTCGGTTTACCTAATCAGAATCAACAACAATTACTTGAAATGGAATATAAACAGCCTGTTATCCAATTCGAATAAATATTTGATAAAAAACTCCGGACTTATATTGGTAATTGTCCGGAGTTTTAAATTTATTTTATTGGAAATGAATAATGATCAATTTTTCGGTTCTAGATTTTCAAGAAATTTTAGTGCATCTTCAAAAGTATCGACTGGAACAATCTTCATTTTACTGTTAATTTTTTTTGCCGTTTTTAACGCATTTTGATAATCAGAATTTGGGTCCCCTTTTTCATTTGGAGCAAAAAAGATTTCTGCCCCTTCTTTATCTGCTGCAACAATTTTTAAATCTATACCGCCAATTGGACCAACATTACCTTCAGGGTCTATCGTACCTGTGCCAGCAATACGATAACCTTTTGTTAAATCTCCCTCAGTTAATTGATTATAAATCTCTAACGTAAACATTAATCCTGCCGATGGTCCACCAATATCTCTTGAATCAATTACAACTTTTGGATTAGTTTCTAGTTCTTTATCCTCTACTAAAGATATTCCAATTCCTGGTTTTGCAGGTTCATCTTTGTCCGTTTGTGGTAACAATTTCAGAGTGATGGAATTTTCAAATTTTTTATCGCCTCGATAGTAAGTTACGAGTATTGAATCTCCTTCTTTTTTAGATTGAATATAATTGATAAAATCATTTTGAGTTTCAAACTCTTGGTTATCAATCGATACGATCCGATCTCCTGCTTTTAATACTTCATAAGCAGGATATCCTTCAAAAACTTTTAACACATAAACCCCTTTATACTTAATATTTATTGGTTTATTTGCATATCGAAAGGCAACCTGTAAGGCGTTCTCTTGGGAGTTTTCCATTAAATACATTTGACGAACATTGTACTCTTCATCCGTCTCATCCTCTGATCGGATATTTTCAATAGGATCAATTTTATGGAATTCGTTAAATTGCGCTAATAAATATCCTAAAATATTCGCTTTGGCTACCCATACAGTCGTCAACATGAACTTTCCATCAGCTTCATCACCATTCATTACTTCGATAACTGTGTCCAGTTCTTTAGCCATACCAGGCTTCGTTATATAGTATGGTAATGTATAAAAATTTAAAAAGCCGAAAATAATTACGAAGATTCCAGGTATAATAAAATATTTTAACTTTTTCAATTCATTTACTCCTTCCAACTGCTAATCAAACTTTTGATCTGTTCTATCGTTTGTTGAGCCGCATCCTCCCCTGCTGTAATTAAAGCTTCTACTTGTTCAAACGCATATGAACTAAACATTTCTACTTTTGGACGAATCATGATATCTGATTGAAGCGCACGGTGCTCAACAATTTCTTTTTGCATAATATCGATACTTTGTAAAATGACATCATAAATCGTAGTAATTGTTGCATTTGTTTTAAGTCCCGCAACATCTACAGCTATAACAATATCAGCTCCCATCTCTTTCACAACGGATACCGGAACTCGATCTACGACTCCACCATCTACTAACAATCTACCATTCCATGTTTCAGGCACAATGATTCCAGGTATGGCAATACTTGCCCGAACAGCAGTATCAATAGGACCTGTACGAAATATCACTTTTTCACCAGTATGAATATCTGTTGCCGTTATTGCAATAGGGATAGATAAGTCTTCAATATTTTTCCGGTGAGTGAATATTCTTACAAATTCTTTAATACGATTCCCTGCGAAAAATCCTAATTTAGGAATGGTAAAATCTAAAAAATATTTTCTTTTAAATGCATTAGAGATTTTAATCATATCATTAATACTATGGCCCGTTGCATAAAATGATGCGACTAAAGCACCGATACTGCTTCCTGCAATCATATGGATGGGTATCTCTTCTTCAACCAACACTTTCAAAACACCCACATGTGCAATACCTCTTGCTCCACCTGAACCTAATGCAAGCCCTATTTTTGGGTTCACTTTTTAGTCACCCCTTTATTTCTCTTTCAAATATTTATGCAAATTTAGAACTGAAAAGAATATTCGAAAGAGATGACAAAGAAATAGGACTTGATAATTTTTACATATAAAATTACTTCTTAATTTCCTTTTTAAAACATACATTTATCTATGAAACATATGGACAGGCTTTGATATTACTATTCTATCAGTGTTAATCCATCATTTAAAGATAATAAATAGATTGATTTAAAGGTTGATGTTAAAGGGAGGAGAAACTTTGCGTCGTTCAGTGCTTAAATCCATTATCATTGCTTCAGTAATTGTCATATTGGCTACCACCCTCATTTTATTTCCTAAAGAGGCTCTTGATGCTTCGAAGAATGGTTTAAACACATGGTGGACTGTTGTATTTCCTTCTTTATTACCATTTTTTATTATCGCGGAGCTTTTAATTGGATTTGGTGTTGTAAAATTTATTGGTGTATTATTAGAACCTCTAATGAGGCCTTTATTTCGGGTTCCTGGTATAGGAGGTTTTGTCTGGGCTATGGGGATGGCAACAGGTAATCCTGCTGGAGCAAAATTTACAGTCCGCATGCGTCAAGAAAATCAACTAACAAGAACTGAAGGTGAACGATTAGTTGCTTTTACAAGTTCTGCCAATCCTCTATTTATTTTTGGAGCGATTGCCGTCGGTTTCTTTAATAATCCTGCACTTGGAATCGTACTTGCGATAGCACACTATGGAGGAAATGTATTTGTTGGTTTAATGATGCGTTTTTATGGAAGAAGTGAAAAAAACATTACTGAAAATAATCGATTTTCCATTCGGGCAGCATTAAAGGCGCTCCATAAAACTAGAATCAATGAGAAACGCCCAATCGGAAAAATACTTGGAGATGCTGTTATTTCTTCTATTCAAACTTTGCTTATGATCGGTGGTTTTATTATTTTATTTGCTGTTATCAATCGCCTTTTAATGATTTTAAATATTACAGATCTTTTAGCTATGATCGTTTCTTTTCTCTTTTCATTTTTATCCTTACCAATCGATTTAAGTATTCCATTTATTTCAGGATTATTTGAAATGACAATAGGTAGTCAACTCGTAAGCGAGGAGTTACAAGTAGATTTATTAAAGCAAGCTATGGTTGTTAGTTTTCTACTTGCTTTTAGTGGATTTAGTATTCATGCCCAAGTTGCAAGCATTCTTTCTCAATCTGATATCCGCTTTTTACCTTTTTTTATTGCGAGAATATTACATGGTATATATGCAAGCTTATTAACATTGTTTATTTGGAATCCGATTTACCTAAACGCTTTTCAAGATATTTCACTACCGGTTTTCCAATATGTTGAACTAAGTGAAGAATTCATCCTACAAATGTCATATATAGGTCCTGTCATAACTATTATTTCATTGCTTCTCTATACGACCATCTACGCTTTACGTATATGGAAAGAGGATCGAGTCTAAAAGATGATAAGTTACGGGAAGAGCATTTCCTATACGATAAACAAAAAGGAAAACCAAATGAATCTTTTTTGGTTTTCCTTTTATCATGTAAATATATGTAGTGTTAATTATTTAACTAAAATTAAATTTCTTTTTTAATTCTTCTTCAACTCTTTTTGGGACTAGACTTGATATATCACCATTGTATTTTGCCACTTCTTTAACAATACTCGAACTTAAAAATGAATACTCACTTTTTGTAAAGATAAAGAATGTTTCTAGCTGCTCATTTAACTTCCGGTTCATCGAAGTAATTCTCATTTCATATTCAAAGTCTGAAACTGCTCTCAATCCACGAATAATTGCCTGTGCATTTACTTTTTTGGCATAATCAACAAGTAAACCTGAAAAAGAATCTACGACAACATTTGGAATGTGAGACGTAGCATCCTTAATAAGCTCTATTTTCTCTTCAACAGTAAATAAAGATTTTTTCTCTGAATTAATTAATATGCATACATATACTTTATCAAAAATGTTTGCAGAACGATTAATAATATCTATATGACCATTTGTAATTGGGTCAAAGCTTCCTGGACATACCGCAATTTTAGTCATTCGGGTCCTCCTACTCAGTTTCTAATTCTTTTTCATATATTGATATAGCTATTGTTCCATATTCGCTATATTTCCATTTATATAATGGACCAACTTTATCAGGTAATATTAAATCTTTAGTATGTTCACAAACGATTACACCATTATCATCAAGTAAATGATTTGATGCAATGATTTCTAGTATACGCTCATAAACATTTAATTGATAAGGTGGATCAAGCCAGATTACTTTAAATGATAATTGCCTTTGTATAACAGATTGTAAAGCGCGATTCCAATCCATTTTTAAAACTTCAGATTGATTTTCAAATCGACAAGCCTGGATATTCTTTTTTATCGTATCAATGGCTTGAAAATGATGGTCAACGAAAATTACTTTCTCTAATCCTCTTGATATCCCCTCTATTCCAAGGCTACCGCTTCCTGAAAACAAATCTAAACCTAAACCTTTATTAAAATATGGACCAATGATATTAAAAACCGATTCCTTTACTTTATCTGTTGTCGGACGTGTGTTTTTCCCACTTACCGCTTTTAATATTCGACCTTTTTGGGAACCTGAAATTACTCTCACAATATCACCTTTCATTATGAAGGATTCCATCGTTTTTGGAACGAAAAATATTTACTCTTACATGCTACCATAAATTATTTTTTGATACTAGTTTAATCAGAATTTGCATTTCTGTATGTATAAGAAAAAAACTCCTTGGTCATAATGTTAATGACAACATCTAAAAGCTGATGTTGTTGCCAACCGCGGAGAAGACTTACGTTTCCCCATAAGTTCTTCCTCCGGTTTCTCCTCTCCCTTTGCCTTCGCTCTATTGAGTTAGAAGGAGCCCTGTGAATGATCACAGGGTTATTTTTTTTCGAAAAAAAATAATGCCTTCATATTGAAGGCATAACTTAGAATCCAAGTTTGTAATCATATTCTTTAGCTTCATCTGGTTTTGCACTCTCAAAATCCGTTTTAAGAAATGGTCGATAAGACAATTCGACCTTTTTAACAAATGATAATTGCTCTAGCTTTTCACTTAATGACTCACTTTCTTGTATATCACAATACAATACAACGTATTTCAAACGTTTAGATACATAATGAATATTTCCGTATTTTTTTAAGTTCTTCGCGAACTTTAAAGAGTGTAACCAAACAATAATCCCTTGTCTTTGTCCAATCATATCCATTCCCCTACCTACAGTAGTCTTGCCAAAACATCTTTATTAAGCACTACATGAACAGCTCCCACCTGAACCACATCCTGAAGAGCAACTCGAACCAGTTTGGAAGAACGGATTACCTGTATCCACTTTTACACTTTCTGATACAGACCTTCCAATCATTACACTAATTTCATCGAGTAAGTTCTGAAGTTCAGTTTCTGCTCTTTTAAATGCAGCTACGTGTTCATCCATATCCATTTCACGCTTTGCCAAACGTACTTCTGTATTAATCTTTTTATAATCTGGATGGTATCTACCGAATCGTTGTACTTCCTCGTACAGATCCTTTAATTTAACAAACTTTCGGATTTTCTCCTGTGTTTCTTTATTTGTTTGCATTATATATAAACATTGCCGATAAACTTCAGCAACAGTACTATGAATAATCATTTCTGCTAATTCTTCAGCAGTGTCTAAAATTTTTACTCGTTCTAGAGTAGCTATCAAAATTGAATCACCCCTCTTATATCATATCATAATGAATACGAAAGGGAAATCTCATTATTTATCTTTACAAATTGTTACTTTAGTACTGTAGGATTAAGATTTTTATAATCCATTTGTACAGGATCTAGTTTTATGTCTTGTTCATGATTCATTTCTGGTTCAGGTAAATCTTTACTGCATCCAACAAAAATGAAGACTAGAATGACTAAAAATACTCGTCTTATTTTCATCATATCCACTCCTTTTTATTATTTTACCCTCCCCACACCTTAACCAAACTGTTTGAAATTAACAAAAATAGGATGCACCATAAAGTTTACCTAAAAGGAATTTATCTTTTAGGAAAAACTTTTGGGCATCCTTTATTATTGGTTACTATTCATGGATTGTAGCATATTTAGCATAATTGCTGCCATTTGTATGCTATTCGATACTTTTTCAACACGGTCAGGTATTGTCTTTTTATAGTACTGTTTACAAGTTCTTTCAAAATTTCTTAACTCCATTGGATTACGAGATAAAATTTTATACCAGATTGGTTGTTCTTTTAAAAATTGATGAAGATCTTTTTTGGCTATGATGTATTCGTATATTTCTCTTCTCATTCACTCATCTCCTAATCTTTTCGGAAAGAAAAAGGGTTTTGTTTACTCTCGTAAGACCCTTCTTCACTACGATTTTGGAATTGAGCTAATATTTCCTGAGCCGTTCCTAAAGCTTCATACAATGACTTTATATGTTGTTGGATTTGATTAATATCCATCCTTTTTAAATAATCGAGAATTTGATTAATGTTAAATTGCTTATTGTTTTGTTCGTCATTATCATCTTTATCATTTTCGACTTTTTCTTGCTTCGTTTTCATACTTTTAACAGAATTTTTTACTGTCGATGAATTTTTCCAACGTGGATCATCTTCACCAAGTAAATACCATTCCTCAAATAATTCTTGCCATGTCGAATGACCAGAACGGACTTCTTGTATTAAATGTGGATGTTTCTGCACAAAAACTTTAAATTCTGCAATTGATGGATGAAGTTCTCTTTCTGACATCTTGTTCACCTCTTCACTGTTTCCATACAATAAAGTATGTAAATTAGGCGAAAAGTGAAACAATGCCGAAAGATTTATGCATTAATTATCTCCCCATGTTCTTCTTAAAAAGTTTTGAGTGTAATATTTTTTATATACCCCTACACCAATATGAGTGAATTCATCACTTAAAAATGTTTCACGATGTCCTTTACTATTTAACCAACCAGCTACTACAGCTATACTATCCGTATAGTTGGAAGCAATATTTTCACCAGCTGCTTCATAAAAAACTTCCTTTGCTTCAAGTCGATCAGCTAAACTACCATATTTTTCAGAATCGTGAGAGAAAGTATTTGTCTCATACATATCTTTACTATGAAAATAGGCAACATCAGCGGTTTTTGTATCCCAAGTTAAGGAAGACAGAGAATGTTTCTTACGTATTATATTGGTTAATTCAAAAATTTGCTGTTCACTGGCAAGATCAGCTAATATCCACTCTTCATCAGATAGCTCTGTTTCGTATAACTCACCTAAATAGGTCATATCATATGGATGTAGTTTAACTAATGTATTACCATCAGAGAAACGAATAAACATTAAATTCCCATCAAAACTATCAAAAAATAATTGGGCATAAACCTCTCCTAGTTTTATTAGTGGACGTGCATTAATGTCATTTTCCTGCAGTTCGAATTTATAAACACCATTTTCATTTTCAACTGAAACTTCTGTTTGAATGGAATATTTTTTGTAAACAGATTCCAAATTACCACCTATTTTGAACGGATAAGTATCAATTTTAAAACCGATGACTGAAATTGTAACAACCGTATCATTTTCCACTCCTACTAACATGTACTTTTCTTCGTCTGGATACACCCAAATATCATATCCATAATAAGATAAATCTTTTCGACTTGGCTCACCATATTTTTCCACGAAATCATTTACAGACTTTCCGATGTAAATAGATATTCCTTTTGATGGTCTAGGGTTCTCATTTAAAAGTTTTTCATTCGTACTGACTTTAAGCTCTTTATTAAGCTCAATTTTAGTAGAATTCCGAGTTTCCTTTTCCCCATTCTGGTAGAACAATTGGACCATTAATCCTAGAACAACAACTATCGTTAATAATATTAAGATTTTAAATAAATTTTTCAGAGGTATCCCTCCCCATTTCACTAAGTTACTACAATATATGCTAGTAAAACGTAAATATAATTAACTCTATAAAAAAATTGAAAGAATATTTAGTAGTGATAGAATTCATTACTATAAGGAATCAATTTTAAATAATAAATTGGCATGTATCTATATTATTATAGCTTAAAGTAATATAATGTAGAAACTTTTGACAGACTAAACTATAATCAAAAATTTCTTTTCATTGTATTCAAAAAACGTAGCCATCTACATTATCAGTTTATTTCTCCACTATCATTATGTTTTTTTAAATATTCAAGCGTAAAAGTTTTAGGACAGTAGTAATTTCTATAAATTTGACTAAATTATCATTTGTTTGTATTTTAATAATTGAAACTTACTGAATAATTTACTATTATTAATCTAGGGGCTGGAGAGCATTGCATAAAAAGAAAGGGGAATAATCATGAGATTTGAAAATACAGGAATTGAAGAATTAAAAGTTGACTTAAATACGTTAGATGAAATTCTTCCTCAATATGGACTTATTCGTGCTGGACAATGGGATTATGAAAGAGTTACATATGATCGAAAGATTATCATTAATGAACATATCTACTATTTACGAGTTCAAGGTTATGCCATTGAGGGAGATGTAGGTGCTCACGATGCATTAATTCAATTAAAAGTGCCTATTCTAGGGAAATATTACTATCCACACGGTGTAGAATATGGAGAAGACGAGAACTTTCCAAGTTCTTTAGTAGAGCAATGCAAAACTATTTTAGCTAAAGTTAAAGAAGAATTAGATGCTTTAACTTTAGTATAAAAAATAAGGCAGCTAAATTAGCTGCCCTTTTTAATTAGAAACCGAAAATTGCTTTAATCATTGAAGTTGTTTCTCCACCTGAAAAGAAGACATATAATAACAAGTATACCATTACACCAGTAATAGCAGTACCGAACCAAATAATGGCTGCAATTGGACCAATTTTACGGTGTTTATCAAAATTGTTTTTTAAGCCATGCCGAATTGTAATTCCACCTAAAATGGCTCCTGATGTTGAAAGCAGAATATGAAAAACTAAAAATATTGTATAGTAAATTTTATATTCATCTGGTCCACCAAAAGCAGTATTTCCAAAAACTATAGTTCTAGAAGCATAAATGATTAGGAATAAAACTGCCAATGTTGCTGCTGAAAGCATCATCTTTTTATGTGCTTCTTTTTTTCTCTTCTTTATAAAATACAACCCTATAGCCATGCAGACTGCACTTAAAACAATACATAAAGTACTAATGGTTGGTAAAAATGGTAAGTTCCCCATAACAAATTCCTCTCCTTTTTGCTTAACATGTTGATAAGCCTATTATTTCTCAGTATTCAGCTTACTATTATAATGAACAATAGGGTCCACTTCGTTTTCTTTTTGATACCATTCAATAAAGATTTTGAATAAAATCATACCATAAAAAATTTCTTGCAAAATCTTCATGATGACGCCACCTAGCTGTTGATCAGATAAAAGCGGCATAAAACTTAATGCTTCAGGACCTGATAAGTTTAAAGTATGTATTCTATCAAGTGGAACACAAAGATGTAAGGATTGAATCCACATATCAGGATTAGAATATGTCCCATACAACGGCGTTTTACTAAATATAATTAACGCACAGGCTGGAGTTAATAAGACACTTGCGGCAAGTAAAAAACCTAATTTTGCAACACCTGATAAAGTCTTTTGTTCAACATGATTAATTAATGGCCACCACATAAAGATAGCGAGAATAAATAATATGATAGTATAAACAGAATGATATAAAGCATTAGTTTTTACAATGTCAAAAATGAATGGAATATGATAAAACGAAAAGATTCCATTAAATAGTATGAGTGCAATTAAAGGTTTAGTAAAGAATTTAAAAATAGGTCTTATAATTGGTAAATCTATAATCGTTTTCCACGCCCATTTTGGAATACTAATGATAAATAGTTGTGGAATAAATAAAAACAATACTGCCATTTGTAACATATGAAAGGTAAACATAATATGACCGAGTAAATCTATTGGCGATCCCTTCATTATATAAATAAGTAGCATTGTAATCGGAAACAGAATAGCTTCCTTTAATTTAAGTGGTTCCCCATTTTTAAACTCTTTCCATTTATATACAGTTATATAAAAAAATAGCCCAGTTACACCTAATATAAAAAGAAAAAAATATGGGCTCCATAAAGCAACAAAGCCAAAGTCAGTTATTTCAACCATCCACCGTACCCCCAAATAAGTCCATTACTATTATTATAGCTTTATCTTTATGTTCCCACAAAAATTCGATTTTGACAATTTTGTGAAAATATTAGGCATAAAAGAAACCCAGTAATAAACCGGGTTTTCAATTTCGTCTAGTTTACCACCAAACAATTGTTACCATAGCAAGAATTGTAAGGAATGCTGCAAACACGCCAGAATACATAAAGAACATTGGTAATTCATGGCCCTTATGACTTGCATGCATGAAATAATACAACTGAAAAATAACCTGAACAACAGCTAATAATAAAATAAATGGTAAGACGAATTTGACTGGAATAAATTCGTTAAAGATCACTGCGCCAAAGGAAATAAGCGTTAAGAAAATCATTAATACAAAAGTAATCACTTGATGACGCATTTCTTCAGCACTTTTCTTACGACGAAATTCATATGCATGACGAACATTAACATTATTCATCTGTTCATTTGTCATGATTATCCCACCATCCCCATTAGGTAAACAACTGTAAAGATAAACACCCAAACAACGTCAATAAAATGCCAATACAAACTTGCAGTGTAATATTTAGGTGCATTATACAAGTTGAGTCCTCTTTTAGAATTTCTTAAAAGTAGTGTAATAATCCAGCATAGTCCAAACAATACGTGGGCACCATGTGTACCAACTAATGTATAGTAGGCAGAACTGAATGCACTGCTTTTAAAGCCAAAATGATATTCGTGAACATAATGATAAAACTCATAAACTTCAAGAGCTAGGAATCCAGCTCCTAATAATACTGTAATGAAAAACCAAGCTTGCATCTTTTTGAAATTATAGTTTTTCATATGATAAATCGCATATACACTTGTTAATGAGCTAGTTAAGAGAAGCATTGTCATAGCAAATACTAAGACTGGATCAAATAGTTCGTTTGCCTTAATACTGCTTCCACTATCCTTTAAAGCGAGATAAGTCGCAAATAAAGATGCAAATAGAACAGTTTCTCCCCCAAGGAATAGCCAAAAACCTAAAAATTTATTTTTTCCTTCTAATGTTTGAGTTTCAGGAGATACTGGCCAAGTTTGTGGTGTAAATTTCTCATCTAATTTCATTAAGCCTTACCTCCTTCTTCTTCTAATTCTTCTTTATGAATATGATATCCTAAATCATCTTTTAAAGAACGAATTAACATAGATCCGAATGTAATAGCAAGGCCAATAATTAACACAGGAATTGCCCAAGGTTGACCATCTTTAACAATATTCGCTGGGTTATACATTGCACCAAATGCTGCAATAAATAATCCAAGTGAAATGATAAATGGAATAATTGAATTATTAGGCATATGAATATCACCTAATGGCTCAGCAGGTGTTAATTCTTTTTTACCTTCCATTTTTTCAATCCAATACGTATCTAATCCACGGACAAGTGGAGTTTGTTTAAAGTTATAGTATGGAGGAGGAGATGCAATTGCCCATTCCATTGTACGTCCATCGCCCCATGGATCATTATCAACCTTTTTATTTTTCACGAACGTAATAATAATGTTAATAACCAATAATGTAACTGCTATTCCCATCATAAAGGCGCCAATTGATGAAATCATATTACCTAACTCAAAACCTTGACCTGGTAGATAGCTAGCAACACGTCTTGGCATTCCCCATAAACCAAGGAAGTGTTGGATAAAGAATGTTAAGTGGAAACCGATAAATAAAAATACAAATGTTACATATCCCATTTTTTCACTTAACATCGTCCCGAACATTTTCGGCCAATAGAAATGTAATGCCGCTATAATTGCAAATACAACCCCACCGATAATTACATAATGGAAGTGAGCTACGATGAAATAAGTATCATGTAGCTGATAATCTAGTGGAGCCATACCTTGCATTACTCCAGTTACTCCACCCATAACAAAAGATGGGATAAAGCCAAGTGCATATAACATTGGTACGGTAACTTTTATACTTCCGCCCCACATTGTTAAAAGCCAGTTAAAGATTTTTATACCTGTAGGTACAGCAATAGCCATTGTCGCTACAGCGAAAATCGCATTCGCAACATTTCCTAAACCTGTTGTGAACATATGGTGAGCCCATACCATGAACCCTAAGAAACCAATAAGTACAGTTGCAAATACCATTGATGAATATCCAAATAATCTCTTTCTAGAGAATGTTGGAATAATTTCTGAGAAAATACCAAATGCAGGTAAAACTAAAATATAAACTTCTGGGTGTCCAAAGATCCAGAATAAATGCTCCCAAATAATGGAGTTTCCACCCATGGCGATATTAAAGAAATTCGCTCCAAATAAACGGTCAAACATTAAGAAGAAAATGCCGACAGTTAAAGGAGGAAATGCAAATAAAATTAATGTCGAAGCAATGAAAGTTGTCCAAGTAAGCAATGGCATTCTCATAAATGTCATTCCTGGAGCTCTCATATTAATAATTGTAACTAGAAAGTTAATCCCCGAAATCAATGTCCCAAAACCTGAAATTTGCAAACCTAATGTATAAAAGTCAATACCATGTCCAGGTGAATCAAGTGCAAGGGTAACATAAGCAGTCCACCCTGCATCTGGGGCTCCTCCTAAAATCCAAGATAAATTTAAGAAAATTCCTCCAAATAAGAACAACCAAAAACCTAGTGCATTTAAGAACGGAAATGCTACGTCTCGAGCACCAATTTGTAATGGAACAACCGCATTCATTATTGCGAATAACAACGGCATCGCTGCTAAGAAGATCATTGTAGTTCCATGCATTGTAAACATTTCATTAAAGGTTGCCTCATTCAAAAATTCCATGTCTGGTGACAATAATTGGATTCGGATCATTAATGCCTCTAAACCACCAAGGGCAAAGAAGAACAATCCACCGAATAAATACAAGTGGGCTATTTTCTTATGGTCAACAGTGGTTAAATATTCCCAAAGAATGGCACCGAATCCTTTCTTTGCTGTGATGCTACTCACTTATAAACCTCCCCTTTATAACCTATTCTCCAACTTTTAAGCTCATCAAATATTCTGCAAGTGCATCAAGTTCTTCTTCAGAGAATGAACCTTCAGCATACATTTTATTACCTGGCTTAACTTTACCTGGTTCTTTAATCCATTTCTTTAAGTCTTCTTTTGTCATAGGTAAAATACCAGCGATTGTTGTACGATTACCAAAGTCGGAAAGATTTGGTGCAAGACGTGCATCTGCTGGTGTAGAATTAGCTGGTGTTGTTGCATGGCAATTAATGCAATTAAGTTCTTGGAATAATTGCTGTCCGCGTAATGCAACATCATTAAGCTCAGGTTCTTCATAATTTTGCATTGCAGAAACCCATTCATTAAATTCTTCTTTAGAAATTGCTTTAACTTTGAAGTCCATGTAAGCATGTGATGGTCCACAAAGTTCAGCACACTTACCGTAGAAAATATTTCCTGCTTCATTAGATTTTTCAGGATCAAATTCTAAATAGAATTTATTGATATTGTCAGTATTTGTATCCATTTTCCCACCAATTGCAGGAATCCAAAAAGCATGTTTTACGTCAGAAGCAAATAAGTTAAAATAAACTTTTTCTCCAGTAGGAACGACTAAATCTTGAGAAGTTACAATACCTAAATCTGGATATTCAAATTCCCACCAATATTGATTTGCTCTAACATTAATAACTAAATTCTCTTTTTCCCCATTTTCATTCACTCTTTCCATTCCACTTAAGTTACCAAAATCAAATGTGTACCAAACAGTAGGAACGGATAATAGTAATACAAGTAAAACTGGAATTACAGTCCAAATGACCTCCAATTTATGACTTCCTTCTACTTGTTTTGGAATTTTGTTTTCATCCCCTTTTTTCCTTCTAAAGCGGATTAAAACAGTTATGTAAATAATTGCTACAACAGTGATAACAAATAACATTACTATGCTACTTAAGATCAGCATATCAAATTGCTTTTTCGCTACTTCCCCAGCTGGTCGTAATGTTGATAAATACGGTTCTCCACATCCGGATAAGACTAGCGCCATCAATGTTAATACTGAAAAAAGACGCCATTTTTTCATTAATCCATCAATCCCCTCTTTCGTATGAATTACAAGTAGAAATTTTTCAAAAGATAATTCCAAGCGAAGAAATCGCTTACTAAAAGAAAATAAATACTATTAAGAATGAGTGAATAAAAGGGAAATGCAAAATTATGAAACAATTTTAAAGACATAATTTTTTATACTCTAATTTATATTAAAACACATCCTATGAAATTTTGTGAATGCTTTTTGAATAAAATTTGTCTAATTTGTGTCAAAAAAGTTAAAAATCACTTAAATGTTATTGTGAAATAGTTTGCAACTAATAAAAAATTTGACGATTAAAAGTTAATGTTTGATAAACAGCCATTTAATTTCAATATTTTTCGAATTCATCTCAATATTTTTATACTATAATAACAATGAAAATTCATATATTACTTGTAACTTTAAATAGATTTAATGTACCATATAGACAAGATATTATAAATAAATAAGAAGGTGAGCTAGTGCGACCACATCTAAAAATACTGGCGGGATTATCAACCATTGGTATGCTCATCCTATTATTAGGTGGAGCTCTTGTAACAAAAACAGAATCAGGAGAAGGTTGTGGTGCTTCTTGGCCATTATGCCACGGTGAATTTATTCCAAAAGAAATTACAATGGAATTAGTGATCGAAGCCTCACATCGTCTGGCAACTGGACTAGTTGCATTGATTGTCGTCTTATTATGTTTTTTTAGTTGGAAAGAAATTGGACATAAAAAAGAAGTGAAACTATTATCTGTCCTTGCCATTGGATTTATTATTTTACAAAGTCTAATAGGAGCCGCTACAGTTCTTTGGGGGCAATCTAAATTCTTTTTAGCATTGCATTTTGGTATATCCCTTATATCATTTGCAGCAGTCTTTTTATTAACTTTAATTATTTTTGAGGAAAATAAAAAGTTTCGAGCTGAGCACGTATTAATCGATAAAAAGTTAAAAATACATACTATCGGTGTAACCGTATACAGTCTAGTAGTTATTTATACTGGTGCACTCGTTCGTCATATGAATGCTAGTATGATTTGCCCAGATTGGCCATTTTGTCATAACAATAATATTGGACTTCCATTAAATGAATTTGAGTGGGTCCAAATGGGACATCGTCTAGCTGCAGGACTTATTTTCCTTTGGATTTTTTATATAATGATTACAGCTATACGAAAATATAAAGATCAAAAAGTAATTTATTACGGTTGGATAATAGCTTTTGTTCTAGTATTATTGCAAGTGATATCTGGCGCATTCGTCGTATTTAGTAAGGTGAATTTAATTATATCTCTACTTCACGCTTTGTTTATTTCTTGCCTATTTGGAGTCCTAAGTTACATGCTTTTCTTAATTCCTAGAAGCTCCAAAAACTATCAATTACAAAATAATCAATCCAATTCTATTCCAGTAAATCATTAATAGACGACATGAATCTCAAGTGGAAAAGGCTTTCCAAAAACTAATATTGGAAAGCCTTTTTATTTTTAGTTTATTTTTTTAATTCGATTAACAAGTCTCCTTGTTTGATGACGTCTCCTGCTTTTACAAGCACATCTTGAACAACTCCTGAAAATGGCGCTTGAATTGTTGTTTCCATTTTCATCGCTTCAGTAATAATGAGATGATCTCCTTTTTCAACTTTCTCCCCTTTTTCAGCAATTACTTTAACTACTGTACCTGGCATTGTTGCACCGATTTGAAGCTCATTTTTCGGATCTGCTTTTAATCGCTCTTTTACAGTTCCTTTCACACTTGCATCACGAATCGTAATTTCACGTGGTTGACCATTCAACTCAAAATAAACAATTCTCGTTCCATCAGGCTGAATTTCACCAATGGATACTAGTTTTACAATTAAAGTTTTCCCTTTTTCAATTTCAACTTGAACTTCCTCACCTAAACGCATTCCATAGAAGAATGTTGGGGTATCAATTTTTGAAACATCGCCATAAAGTTGACTTGCCTTTACGTATTCTTCAAATACTTTTGGATACATACAATAAGAGATAATATCTTGATCGTTAAATTTCGTTCCAAATTTATTTTGTAATTCATTTCTTACTTGATTAATATCAATTGGTTCTAATAATTCTCCTGCTCTAGATGCCAATGGCTTTTTCTTTTTTAAAATAACTTTTTGCAACTCTTTTGGAAAACCACCTGGAGGAAAACCTACATAGCCTTGGAAAAACTCAACGACAGAATCTGGAAAATTAATTGTCATTCCTCTCTCTATGCAATCCTTTTCAGTTAGATTATTTTGCACCATAAAAAGGGCCATATCACCGACAACTTTTGAAGATGGTGTAACTTTAACAATATCACCAAACATAAAATTAACTCGACGGTACATGTCTTGTACCTCTTCCCATCTTTCAAGTAAGCCCACTGCTTTAGCCTGTTGTTTTAAGTTACTATATTGTCCACCAGGCATTTCATGCTCATAAACTTCATGATGAGGAGCATTTAATCCTGATTCAAAATCATTATAAAACACACGGACACTTTCCCAATATTTACTGACTTCGTTTAAAGCAGAGATATCAGTTTTTGGTTTTCTTTCGTTCCCTGCTAGTGCATAAATTAAAGAATTGGCACTAGGTTGTGATGTAAATCCAGCCATAGAACTTACAGCAGTATCAACAATATCTACTCCAGCTTCAATTGCCTTAGCATAAGTAAAAATTCCATTTCCGCTCGTATCATGAGTATGCAAATGAATCGGAATATTAATATGATTCTTCAATTCAGTTATAAGTTCGTATGCAGCTTGAGGCTTCAGTAAACCAGCCATATCTTTAATAGCTAAAATATGGGCTCCAAGACTTTCTATTTCCTTAGCTAACTCAATATAATATTTCATATTATATTTCGGACGATTTGGATTTAGAATATCACCTGTATAGCACATTGCTACTTCAGCAATTTTACCCGCGTCTCTAACTGCTTCGATTGCTACTTCCATACCCTTTACCCAGTTTAAGCTATCAAAAATTCGGAAAACATCAATACCAGCTTGAGCAGATTGATTAACAAATTCGCGAATGATATTATCTGGATAATTTTTATAGCCTACCGCATTTGAGCCTCTTAAAAGCATTTGAAAGAGTATGTTAGGAATACGCTTTCTTAGTTCTTCTAACCGCTTCCATGGATCTTCTTTCAGGAATCGATAGCTAACATCAAAAGTGGCTCCTCCCCATAGTTCTAAAGAAAATAAATCAGAAAGTAGATTTGCTGTTGGTTCTGCAATTTTTAATAAATCTTGTGTGCGAATTCTTGTTGCTAGAAGAGATTGATGGGCATCACGAAATGTCGTGTCTGTTAAAAGGACTTGTTTTTGCTCTTTAATCCATTTAACTACTCGATCTGGTCCTTGTTCATCCAATAATTGCTTTGTTCCAATTAATGATTTAGATTGATTTAAAACAGACGGAACATACACTTTTTCAAAAATCGGTTTCTTTTGTTTTTCAATACCTGGGAACCCGTTTACTGTGATATCAGCAATATAGGTCAATAATTTCGTACCACGGTCTTTTCGAACAGGGAACTCAAATAACTCAGGAGTCGTATCTATAAATGATGTATCATATTCTCCTTTTAAAAATTTAGGATGTTGCATAACATTATCTAAAAAGAAGATGTTCGTCTTTATTCCACGAATCCGAAATTCTCTTAGGTTTCTTAACATTTTACTAGCTGCTTTTTCAAATGTCATAGCCCAAGTGGAAACTTTAACTAGCAAAGAATCATAATATGGTGATATAACTGCACCTTGGAAACCATTACCTGAATCAAGGCGGACACCAAAACCTCCACCAGTACGATAAACATTTATCTTACCAGTGTCTGGCAAGAAATTATTAAGAGGATCTTCAGTTGTTACTCTACATTGAATAGCAAAGCCGTTCATTTGAATATCCTCTTGCAAAGGTATTCCGATTTCTTCTGAATGTAGTTCTAACCCTTTTGCAATTAAAATTTGAGATTGGACAATATCAATCCCTGTAATCATTTCTGTAATGGTATGTTCAACTTGTATCCGAGGGTTTACTTCAATAAAATAAAATTCATCATTAGATACTAAAAATTCTACAGTGCCAGCGTTTACATAATTGGTATCTCTCATTAGTCGAACTGCTGCATCACAAATTCTATTTCTCAATTTCTTACTTAATGTTACAGAAGGTGCAATTTCTACCACTTTTTGATGTCGTCTTTGTACAGAACAATCACGATCATATAAGTGGACAATATTGCCATGCTCATCTGCTAATATTTGGACTTCTATATGTTTTGGATTCGCAATATATTTCTCCACATATACTATATCACTACCAAATGCTGCTTTAGCTTCAGATTTCGCTCTTTCAAAAGCACTTAATAATTCGGATTCGTTTTCAACAATCCGCATACCTCGTCCTCCACCACCAAGTGCAGCTTTAATAATAATCGGGTAACCATATTTTTCAGCAAATTGAAGGATATCACTTTCTGACAAAACTGATGCACCTGGGACAATAGGAATATTAGACTTTTCAGCTTGCAATCTAGCTTTTACTTTATCTCCAAATATTTCTAAATGTTGATATTTTGGACCAATAAAAATTATGCCTTCCTCTTCGCATCTTTTCGCAAATGCTAGATTTTCAGATAAAAACCCATAACCAGGATGGATGGCATCCACTTCATTTTGCTTAGCAATTTGAATAATACTTTCAATATCTAAATAAGCTTCAATCGGTTTCTTATCTTCCCCAACCAAGTAAGCTTCATCTGCTTTATAGCGATGATACGAACCAGAGTCTTCTTTTGAATAAATGGCAACAGTACGTATATTAAGTTCTGTACAAGCTCGAAAAATCCGAATTGCTATTTCTCCTCTATTTGCCACTAATACTTTATTGATGTTTTTCATTTTCCTTCACCCACCCCTTGTTCACTTAACATTCTGACATTTAAAGATAAACCAGTAGTTCAATTACTACTGGCAAGATAAAACCATTAAATGGAATATAACTTTCTATTTTTTGAAACTGGTTTTTTCATCTCGTCTTTATTTTTTTCTTCTTGTTTTTTGTGATGGAAGTTCGTAAATGCTGAAACATTTAGTAATAATCCAATTGCAATGGACAAAGAGATTAATGATGATCCACCATAACTAATAAATGGTAAGGTAACCCCAGTGATTGGGATAAGTCCTGATACACCACCTAGATTGATACAAGTTTGTATACCTATTAAACCCGAAATCCCAAATGCTAGTAAACTACCAAATGGATCATGACACTTCATCCCAATATGAATTCCTTTTAAAACTATGAAACATAAAGCTCCTATAACAAAAGCAACACCCAGTACTCCTAATTCTTCAGCAATAATAGCCATAATAAAATCAGTATGAGCTTCAGGTAAATATCCTAATTTTTGAATACTTTTTCCTAACCCTACTCCAAACCAACCACTTTGACCAATTGCCAAATAGGAATTAACAAGTTGGTGTCCTTCATTGCTAGCATATTGGAATGGATCAATAAAACTATACAAACGCCCTAATCGTTTTTCAGTTAGAATACTATCTAAATTGGAAATAATGAAAGGTGATAATATGGCTATAAACCCTACACCAATTAAGATTAACCTTGTTATGGTTTTCCAACTAATACCCGAACAAAAAATTACAATCATTCCTGTTAATAACGTAATGCCTGCAGTTCCGATATCAGGCTGAAGTGCAATTAGGAAACATGTTATACCTAAAAATATGATAGGCGGGATAACCCCTCTATTAAAGTTATCTAAGTAATGTTGTTTCTTTGCATAAACTGCTGCTAAATATACAATGACACCGAGCTTTACAAACTCCGAAGGTTGAAGACTAAATGGACCAAATCTGAACCAACTTGTAGCATTGTTACTCGTTTTGCCAAAAAAGTCTAAAGCAATTAAAGTAGCAATACTACTGAAAATAATAAGTCCTAAAAACCCATTAGTTTTGTACATTTTATAGGGTAAAAAAGCAGAAATTAGCATAGCTACAAAGCCAGCCAACACAAAGATAACTTGTCTTTTATAAAAATAGCTACTGTCATTAGTTTGATATAACTCAATAGCTGTTACCATGCTCGCACTGTATACCATGACTATTCCAAAGAGGGTTAACAAAATAAAGACAAAGATCAATGAATAATCGTATGACTTAATATTATTCAATATATATTTTTTTAACATCAATCTCTCTTCCTATCTTAATAAATATGTTATACTATTTCAATTATTTTTTGGATAAAGCTACACTTTATTTCGTTTAGTACATATTATTTTTTTACATCATATTATCTTTTATTTTAACGAAGAATAAAAGTTATGTATATGAAAATAACAAAAAAAACTCAACCAATTGATTATTCAACTGTTTGAGTTTTTAATCTTATTACCTTTTCATAGAGGCTTCATGTAAAGCTGAAAGTTTCCGTTCAACTGAATCCAAAAGTTCTTTACCGTACTTCTCATCTACTAACCCTAGCTTAACTGCAAAATCTATTTGACGAGATAAACCGAACATTTGTGTATCCAATACTTCCTCATACAATGGGCATTGGGGCATCGTTAAATGATCCATTTGAACTTGAATCAATTTAATTATTTTTTCAGCATAAGATTGTAATAATTGATAGGCTTTCTCCTTATGATCAACTTTTGTTTCTGACGCCACCATCATTCCCCCTCACTCGAAAGAAAAACCATTCTTTCTAAAATTCTACCTTTATTGTGAAAAAAATGCAAGGTAATTCACCTATTCATAATGTGGAAGATATCAGGTAGGAATGGAATCAAAAACTTTTATATTAATTTTATTCAGATTTTATGACAATCTACAAAAATATCGATATACTCAAATTATAAAACATTGGAGGTGGACACCATGGAAAATATTCTAGAAATAAAAGGAAATGTTAAATTTAAAATTACAGTAGATCCTTCTGTTTGGATCTTTGATGACAGACATATTGATTTAAATACTTATTTTGATCCTAAAAAAGTGAAAACAGAAGAAGTAAGCTATGAAGAAAAAATGTCTAGTTATTGGCATCGCGAAATTGGTGAAGGTTCTGTTGCACCACCAACTTTAAAAACAGAACGAAAACTAAAGAAAGTCGAAATACTAACAGGTACTTTTGGTATGTTCCTTAGTACATTTATTAACAATGCTGAACCATTAGAAGATGCAAAAGAATTAATTATTGAAACAAAAGATGGAAATATTTCTTTACCTTTAGAAGAAAAAGATAATATTATCCTTCAATTTTCCAAAGATGGTAAACCATTGAAAGAAGACGGACCTGTATACATTTTATTTAAAGATGGTTCAAATCGAGATAATCCAATTCGTAATGTAAAGAATTTTATTATTAAATAACTGTATAATTTTTTTCAAAAAGAAAGCGATTACCCCATGATGTATAAAATTACTATTCGAATCAAAAGATACGAGTAGGATTTATTACAAACAGGGGTGAGTTAGTTGAAAAGGATATGGTTTCTATTATCAATTCTTTTACTTCTTTTATCAGGCTGTAATTTTAATAATCAAGCTGAGAACGCAAATCATCATAATGAAAAGAATCAAGTTAAACAAGTTAAAAATTCTACCATTGACAAGGTAGATCGAAAACAAAGTGAAGCTATTTCTAAACATTTAGCTAATTTGGCAGCAAAAGTCCCAAATGTTAAAGGAGCAACAGCTATCGCAATCGGTAACTATGCCATTGTAGGAATTGATGTCGATAAAGATTTAGATCGTTCTAAAGTTGGTACGATAAAATATTCAGTTGCAGAAGCTTTAAAACATGATAAATATGGTGCCAATGCTATCGTTATCGCAGACCCAGACATTACTGCGCGACTTGAAGAAATTGGAGAAGATATTCGAAATGGCCATCCTATACAAGGTATTTTAAATGAACTTTCTGATATAGTTGGAAGAATCATGCCGGAAATACCTGGGGACCTACAAGAGCCAACACCTAAAAATGAAATGGAAGAGTCAAAAAAAGAACAAGGGAACCGAGATAGCAATCAACTTGAAAAAAATCAGGACAAACAATCCAATAACCAAAAAGACAAGAAGTAATACGAAAAAAGCACCTTTTATATTATGGTGCTTTTTTGCTTTTATTCAAAAACCATTATGGTAGCATAAAAAACATTATATGGTATACTATTTTTATCCATATTCTTGTTGGAGGTTCAAATGAAAGTACAGTGTGTAATTTGCGATCAGATTAATTCTTTGGATGATGATTCTCCACTTGCTAAAAAGTTAAGAAATCGTCCAATACATACATATATGTGTGATACATGTTATCAAAGAATTAAAGAACGAACAGAGGAAAGATTAGCAACAGGTAAGTTTAGACTCTATCGTTCTAAAAGCGATGAAGATGAATGGTTCTAATTTAAATAAGAGAAAAGCGAGGATTTCGATTCCTCGCTTTTTATTTCGTAAACTTTTCTTCATGTTGTTCAATAAAATTAAGTAGACTCTCAGCTACATCTTTTGAGAACTGAAAAGTTTTTTTCCCTTCAGAAGTGTCCACATTTACGATATAAAAACGGTCATTAATCATTAGCTCCTTATTAAAAACCTTATATTCACTATGTAAAATCTCTTCAAATAAACTTACGGTTTCTTTTGCAGCAAAATCCTCTTTTCGCCCATCAGCTACTAATTTAATCGTTAACCAATTGTATATCGCTTGATTTAAAGAATTCATCTTTCCCTTCCTTTCAAATCTCTTATTACTAATCATTCATATGAAAGAAAGGAATAAACTTATTCTAAAAATCTTTCGTATTACACTTCTTCTTTCGTAACATTTCCTGTATTTTCAAACTTTCTTCTTACTCGATATATGAATAATACAAGGACAATAACGAATAACCCTTCAGCAATTGGTAAGCCTACTCCCAATATCGTTAAGATCGTACATCCTAAAAATAAAAATAGATAAACGACCAAGGACTTTAATAAAGGAAGTTTGTGGGAAAATCCTAATTTATATGCGAGTATACATAAAACAACTATAGTCCCATACAACAACCACATTCCCAATTGTGGGTTTTTATCAACTTGATAAAGGCTGGCAAAAAATTGTAGTCGATTTTCTAAATCTAGCAAAATGTGCTCCCCCTTAACTCCATAAAAAAATTCAAAATTCACTTTCATTTTACATGAACTTTAGTTTTTTGTAAAAAAATAAAAGTCTCGAATCTCTCGAGACTTTTATGATTATACTTCCGCTACTTTTTTCTTTTTCGCTTCTCTTTCACGTTGTGCTTTATCTAAAATCTTTTTACGCATCCGAATGGAGACTGGGGTAACCTCAACGTATTCATCATCATCAATATATTGAAGAGCTTCTTCTAATGAGAAGATACGTGGTTTCTTTATTACACTTGTTTGGTCTTTTGTTGCAGAACGTACATTCGTTTGGTGTTTTGTTTTACAGATATTAACCGTTATGTCATTTTCACGATTATGTTCCCCAACGATCATACCTGCATAAACTTCAGTTCCTGGTTCAACAAAAATAATACCACGATCTTCAACTTGCATAATCCCATAAGTAGATGCTTTCCCAGATTCCATAGAAACAAGAACTCCACGAATTCTTCCACCAACATTACCAGATAATTTTGGTTTATACATTTCAAATGAATGGTTGTAGATTCCATAACCTTTTGTTAAAGTTAATAACTCAGTGTTATAACCAATTAATCCACGGGATGGTACAAGGAAGATTAGACGTACTTGTCCTTTTCCATTGTTAATCATGTCTATCATATCGCCTTTACGACGACCTAATGATTCTAATACTGCACCTGTATATTCTTCTGGCACATCAATTACAACGCGTTCAAACGGTTCAGAAAGAACACCATCGATTTCCTTTAAGATTACTTCTGGTTTGGATACTTGCAACTCATATCCTTCACGTCGCATATTCTCAATTAAAATCGATAAATGTAGTTCCCCACGACCAGAAACAACCCAAGAATCTTGAGTTTCAGTTGGTTCTACTCGTAAACTTACATCTGTATGCAACTCAGATAAAAGTCGTTCTTCAACTTTACGAGCTGTTACCCATTTTCCTTCCCTACCTGCAAACGGACTATTATTAACAACAAAAGTCATTTTTAATGTAGGTTCATCAATTCGTAAAACTGGAAGTGGTTCTTGGACATCGAGTGGACATATTGTTTCACCAACATTAATATCTTCCATTCCAGAAACTGCGACTAAATCACCTGCAAAAGCTTCTTGAATTTCGACACGTTTTAATCCAAGGAAACCAAACATTTTCGTAACACGGAAAGTTTTTACTGATCCATCCAATTTCATTAATGCAACTTGCTCACCAACTCGCATTGTTCCTCGGAAAACACGACCAATACCAATACGACCAACATAGTCATTATAATCAAGTAATGCTACTTGCATTTGGAGTGGTTCATCTCTATTATCAATTGGAGCAGGAATGACATCTAATATTGTATCAAATAAACATTTCATGTTTTCTTCTTGATCTTCCGGATTTGGACTTAGACTTGCTGTCCCGTTAATCCCCGAAGCATAAACAACTGGGAATTCTAATTGGTCATCGTTTGCATCTAATTCAATAAATAACTCTAATACTTCATCTACAACTTCTTCAGGTCTTGCGAATTCTTTATCGATTTTATTAACAACAACAATCGGAGTTAAATTTTGTTCCAATGCTTTTTTCAAAACGAAACGTGTTTGCGGCATACAACCTTCATATGCATCAACAACTAATAATACACCGTCAACAAGTTTCATAATACGCTCCACTTCACCGCCGAAATCAGCGTGTCCTGGAGTATCTAATATATTGATTTTTACATCGTTATATTGTACTGCTGTATTTTTAGCTAGTATTGTAATTCCTCTTTCGCGTTCGAGATCATTAGAGTCCATTGCGCGTTCTTGGACATTTTCATTTGCGCGAAAAATTCCAGATTGTTTTAATAATTGGTCAACCAATGTTGTTTTTCCATGGTCAACGTGGGCAATGATTGCAATATTTCGTATATCATTACGAACTGTCATTTTTTCTCCTGCCTTCTTCTCATTCAGATTAACTTCAACATTATAACACATCTTAAACTTTTCAATAGCAAAATTTGAAATTTTAATGTAAAATATTTTTGTATCCGTTTTCTACAAAGAAAATATTACCACTTCAACATAGTTAGGATGGATTATAATGGATAAAGTTAAAATTCGTTTTCTACTACTTTCCATACTTGCAGTTGTTTGCATGCTTGGAATTGGTGTATCTATTAGTTTTCGAAATGTTTTTATCATTTTAGTCTTCGCTCTTGCTCTTATTATTGTTATGGGATACGGATTTAAAACAAAAAAACGGTTGAGAGAAGAAGGAAAATTATAAATATAATGGGGCAATAACCAATTAAAGGTAATTGCCCCATTTTTTAGTCTTTATAGTCTTTTAAATAAGTTTCTAAAATTTGCTTATGTAATCCTGGTTTACTAGCAAAAACTGAGCTATTTTCAAGGATAGATAAAGGTTTTCCTGATAATGTTGTTACTTTACCTCCAACCTCTTCAACAATCACTTTACCACCTGCAAAATCCCATGGTGATAGTCTCGTTGTAATATAGGCATCTAGCCAACCACAAGCAACATAAACCATTTCAAGCGCAGCACACCCATAAGTTCTTAATCCACGTGCTTCTTTCACTATAGGGATCAAAAGATTATGGTCTATTTTTTTGTTTTCCACGACCCATGTTGGATTCAGTCCAATTACAGCATCTTGTAAAACCGTTTCTTCTAATGGTAGAAGTTTCTGATCATTTAAATATGCTCCATGTCCTTTTTCAGCGAAATATAATTCTTTATGAACAACGTCATAGATATAACCTAAATAACCTTCTCCATTGTAATATATACCAATTGAAATCATAAAATTTCTCTTTTGATGAATAAAGTTCATCGTCCCATCAATTGGATCAATAACCCAAACTACCCCATCGACCGAATCGATTTGATCACCAAAACCTTCTTCACCTAAAATTTTGTGATCAGGGTAATACTTGCGAATTCTTTCAGCAAAGAATTGTTCTGTTTCTCGATCCACATTTGTTACTAAATCATTTCGATTGGATTTTGTTGAAATATGGACAGTACTCGCGAATGTTTCCCGAATACGATTACCAGCTTCTTTAATCCATTCCCTAACGTTTTGATCGATTTCTTTCCAATTTACCATTACAATCCTCCTTTAGGACTATAGCTACTATCAATGGTATAGACATTTTCAAGAAAAGACTTTCTTCACGCATTCATCATAGACTAAACGCGATTACCTTGCAACTGAAAGAAGCTTTAGTTAATTGATATTGAACCTCATAAGTGTTCTCTTTCAATTATTATGGTAAAATAAAGTATAAAAATAATAAGAGGAAAGGGATTTCTTATGAATTTACCAAGCTTTACTAAAGAAGATTTCCAAGTGTTTACCATAAATGGGTTGGATGAAAGAATGGCAGCAATTAGAACACGAATTCAACCTAAATTTAAATTGATAGGTACTGAACTTACAGCTGACTTATCTACCTTAATCGGTGATGAAATGTTTTTACATATTGCTAAACATGCAAGAAGAACGGTAAATCCACCAAAAGACACTTGGCTTGCCATTGGTCCAAACAAACGTGGTTACAAACAATATCCTCATTTTCAATTAGGTTTATTTGATGACCATCTATTTATATGGTTAGCATTTATTTATGAGTTACCAAATAAAACTGAAATAGCAACAAAATTAATGGATCAAATGGATACGATTAAACAATTAATACCATCAGATTTTGTCATTTCTAGAGATCATATGGTTAAAGGTGCAAATCCAGTATCTGATATTGAGTTACAAGAAGCGTTGCATCGTTTCCAAACTGTAAAAAAAGCAGAGCTTTTAATTGGAAGAAATATTCAACATGATGATGAAATTTTATCTAAACCAGAAGAGTTATATACACTTGCATTAAATACTTTTAAAACATTAATTCCTATTTATAAAATGGCTTATTCTAGCTAAAAGAATAGTAGAGAAAAAAGCTTTGCAAAAATGCTTTGCAAAGCTTTCTTATAGCTTAATGATTTCATCTGGACTTGCCTCTTTCATCTTTTTAACTGCTTTGTATGCCACAAGCCCACTCACTTCTTCAAACTCTTTAAAAATGCTTTTTTCTTCACCTATACTTGGTACTACTTCTTTAAATTTCTTATATTTGTCCATCAGTTCACTCCGTAGCACACCACTTTCGTATACTTTTTCGATGGATTCAAAGAATTGAACAACAGCAATGATTTCATCTGTTGACCAATCTAGTGAAATTGGATATGAGTATTCCATTTTGCCCTCCTAGCTCATCCATTTTTTTCGTATAGTTTCACCTTCATCAATAATACGATTGATAAGTTCTTTTACATTTGGCACATCTTTAATCAGTCCCATCACTTGCCCTGCCCAACCATAACCTTCTTCTAGTTTACCATCATGGGCGAATCTTTTATTCGCTTCCCCAGATATAAAATCTTTTAAAGCCTCATATGTACCAAATTCTTCTTCCAATTGAAGAATTTTGTCAGTCCAACTATTTGTAATCGCTCTTCCTGGTGCACCAAGTGATCGCTTTATAACAGTTGTTCCAGATTCATCTCCATTTACTAATGCCATTTTATAGTTTTCATGAGCATGTACACATTCTTTCGTTGCAATAAAACGTGTCCCCATTTCAATTCCTTCTGCACCTAGGCTTATTGCAGCCATTAATCCTCTCCCGTCACCGATACCACCTGAAGCAATTACCGGGATTGAAACTGAATCAACAACTTGAGGAACTAAAACGAGTGTTGATAAATCATTCCTTCCAATATGTCCTCCACCTTCTTGACCGACAACAATAACCGCATCAGCACCAAGTTCTTCTGCTTTTTGTGCTTGTCTTTTCGCAGCAACTAGAACTAATTTCTTTATCGGGATACCTTTTAATTGTTCAAAGAATGGCGCTGGATTTCCCCCTGTTACAGAAACTACAGATACATTTTCTTCGATCGCGACTTGAAGGAATTCTGAATAGGATCTTCCATGTTGACCAATTGCAAAATTGACACCAAAAGGTTTATTAGTAAGCATTCTCGTTTTCTTTATTTCTTCCCTTAACCGTTCTGGACTTGGTAAAGACATGGCTGTAATTTGGCCAAGTCCTCCTGCATTCGAAACACTAGAGGCAAGTTCACTATAAGCTAAATGAGCTAGACCACCTTGAATAATAGGATATTGGATATTCAATAGTTTTGTGATTCTAGTTTCCCAATTCATTTCCTTAAACCTCCCTTTTCCTTTCTAAAAACAGTATATCATTTTCTTGATTTTAGTAATGTTATATAAGGTGGGGAAAATAAATAGAAAATAATAAATAAACCTATGGAATAATTTTCCATAGATTGCTATAATACTCTTGTTTTTTATACTAATAAAGGTGGGAAAAGTAATTGAAGCAAAAAGAAACCCCATTATTTACTGGTTTACAAAATCACATTAAAAAGAACCCCATACAATTTCATATTCCAGGGCATAAAAAAGGTGTTGGGATGGATCCTGAGTTTCGCAAATTTGTAGGGGACAATGCTTTATCTATGGATTTAATCAATATTGCACCACTTGATGACCTACATCAGCCTAAAGGCATGATTAAAGAAGCACAAAATCTAGCAGCAGAAGCATTTGGTGCAGATTACACATTTTTTTCTGTACAGGGGACAAGTGGAGCAATCATGACAATGGTCATGTCTGTTTGTGGACCTGGAGATAAAATTATAGTCCCAAGAAATGTTCATAAATCAGTTATGTCGGCTATTGTTTTTTCAGGGGCGACACCAATTTTTATACATCCAGTCATTGATAAATATTTAGGAATTTCACATGGGATTACCCCTTCTGCAGTAAAAAAAGCGCTAGAAGAACATCCTGATGCAAAGGGTGTTTTAGTCATAAATCCTACTTATTTCGGAATTTCGGCAGACTTAAAGAAAATTGTTGAAATCGCACATCAATATCATGTACCCGTATTAGTGGATGAGGCTCATGGTGTTCATATTCATTTCCATGATGAATTACCATTATCAGCCATGCAGGCAGGTGCAGATATGGCCGCAACAAGCGTTCATAAGCTTGGTGGCTCAATGACACAAAGTTCAATACTTAATGTGAAAAAAGGATTAATAAATCCTAAAAGAGTACAATCGATATTGAGCATGTTAACAACAACTTCAACATCTTACTTGCTCCTTGCATCACTTGATACTGCAAGAAAACAACTTTCCCTAAAAGGAAAAGATTTACTTGATTACACGATTAAATTAGCGAATGAAGCACGTGAAGAAATAAACAAAATTGATCATCTTTATTGTGTTGGTACAGAAATTTTAAATAATGAAGCCGTATATGCAATGGATCCAACTAAATTAATCATCAGTGTTAAAGACCTTGGTATTACTGGACATGATGCAGAAAAATGGCTTCGTGAAACATATAATATTGAAGTTGAACTCTCTGATTTATATAACATTTTATGTATTATTACTTTTGGAGACACAAAAAAAGAAGTAAATATTCTAATTGAAGCTTTAAGGGAAATGTCAAAAGTTTTCAGCTCTTATGCTTCTAAGAAAGAAATTGAAGTGCTACTTCCTAGTATACCTTCTCTTGCCTTATCACCAAGAGATGCCTTTTATTCTGAAACTGAGCTTGTCAAATTTGATGATGCAAAAGGTCGGGTAATAGCAGAATTCATTATGATATACCCACCAGGAATACCTGTTTTTATACCAGGCGAAATTATTACGGAAGAAAACCTTTATTATATTAAAAAGAATATTGAAGCTGGATTACCTGTACAAGGGCCAGAGGATGTAGACTTTAAATATTTAAGAGTAATAAAAGAACGAAAAGCTATATTTTAACATCAATACATTTTGTATAAAATAAAAAAGTAAGCTAATAGCTTACCCAAAATTGCCGTAGAGAAATTTTCCGGCATTTTTATTTTAAAGAATTCTAAATCGATCCATAGTTCGTGTACTTTATTTTTATCATTACTTTTCCTCTTCACGACAGCATCTATGACATTGACTATATAGTACCGTCACCTTTTCATCTTCATAATGCTCAATAGTGGTATTACATACTTGACAAACAATTTGCCCCATGATTTCTCCCCCTAATAAGTGTATCATTATTAACAAAAAGGTTATACTATTTATTTATTTTTAATAATATATCACATACATTAACATGTCAATAGATAAATTACAGCACAATAAAATAAAAAACTACAATTATTAACCATTTTTATCTAAATGTGTTATACTATATGACTGATTTTTAATTTTTGTGAAAAATTTTGACCTAATACTTACATGTAAAATTATAATGATTCATTTAATAAAAAAACTCTCGCAAAATAAATGCGAGAGTTTTTTTATTAATTACTTATTATTTCATGATATGAATTGGGCTTCCTAATGCAACTTCAGCAGCTTCCATTGCAATTTCACCGAAAGTTGGATGAGCATGAATTGTTAATGCAATATCTTCTGCAGTAACTCCTGTCTCAACTGCTAAACCAATTTCTGCAATTAAGTCAGAAGCATTTGGTCCTGCAATTTGACCACCAATTACAACGCCATCTTCTTTTCTTACCACTAATTGATAAAATCCTTCTGAATTTCCTAGCGCTAAAGAACGACCTAAAGCAGCATATGGGAATTTAGCAACAGTTACTTCGATGCCTTCTTTTTTAGCTTGATCAGGAGTATAACCAACTGTTGCTAACTCAGGATCAGAGAATACAACTGCTGGAATTCCTAAATAATCAATTTCAGATGGATGTCCTGCGATAGCTTCAGCAGCAATTTTACCTTCGTAAGATGCTTTATGAGCTAATTGTGGACCAGCAACGATATCACCAATCGCATAAATGTTAGGTACATTTGTACGGCATTGTTTATCAATTTCAACTAGGCCGCGATCTGTTAATTTAACACCAGCTTGTTCTAAGCCAAGCTCATCTGTGTTAGGACGACGACCAACCATAACAAATACATAATCAGCAGAAATCTTTTCTTCTTTACCGTTTGCTTCATATGTTACAACTACGCCCGTTTCAGATTCTTCGACACCTTTAGCCATTGCTTTTGTAATGATTTCAGTACCTTTTTTCTTGAAGTTCTTTTTAACAAGCTGAGTCATAGCTTTGTCATAGTTTCCTCCAAGAATATCATCAGCGCCTTCAAGGATTGTAACTTTTGTACCAAAGTTAGCGTAAACGCCACCTAATTCAAGTCCGATAACACCGCCACCGATGATAACGATTTTTTCTGGTACTTCAGTAAGGTTAAGCGCACCAGTTGAATCTAATACACGTTTTGAATATTTAAATGATTTTATTTCAATTGGGCGAGAGCCTGTTGCAACAATTGCATTTTTGAAAGTATAAGTTTGTGCACTGTTTTCAGTCATTACACGAAGGGAATTGCTATCAACAAAATAAGCTTCCCCTTGAACAACTTGTACTTTATTTCCTTTTAATAATCCAGAAACTCCACCAGTCAATTTCTTAACTACACTATCTTTAAATGCTTGTACTTTTGAAAAATCAAATTTCACATTTTCAGCGAAAATTCCTAGTTCTTCGGAATGTTTTGCTTCATGATATTTATGTGAAGCGTTAATTAATGCTTTAGAAGGAATACATCCTACGTTTAAGCAAACTCCACCTACGTTAGCTTTTTCAACAATTGTAACCTTTTGGCCAAGTTGTGCAGCGCGAATAGCTGCTACGTATCCCCCAGGACCTGCACCGATTACTATAGTATCTGTTTCAATTGGGAAATCTCCTACTACCATTTTAACTTACCCCTCCATTAATAATAATTCTGGGTCGTTTAATAAACGTTTAATGTGGTTCATTGCGTTTTGTGCAGTTGCACCATCAATCATACGATGGTCAAAGCTTAATGATAAGGCAAGAACTGGTGCTGCCACAATTTCTCCATCGCGAACAATTGGTTTTTCTGCAATACGACCAATACCTAAAATAGCTACTTCTGGATGGTTAATTACAGGTGTAAACCATTGACCACCAGCAGAACCAATATTAGAAATTGTACAAGATGCACCTCTCATTTCGTTAGGAGCAAGTTTACCATCACGAGCTTTACCTGCAAGTTCATTGATTTCATTAGAAATGTTGAAAATTGATTTGCGATCAGCATCTTTAACTACTGGTACAAGTAATCCACGTTCAGTATCAGCAGCAATACCGATATTGTAGTAATGTTTATGGATAATTTCACCTGTAGCATCATCAATTGATGTATTTAAAGCAGGGTATTCACGTAATGCACTTACAAGTGCTTTAACGACATAAGGTAAGAATGTTAATTTAATACCTTTAGATGCAGCGACATCTTTGAATTTCTTACGGTGTGCAACAAGTTTAGAAACTTCCACTTCATCCATTAATGTAACGTGTGGAGCAGTGTGTTTAGAGTTAACCATTGCTTTAGCAATAGCTTTGCGAATTCCACTCATTTTTTCACG
>Ga0180215_1000283_pt1 | contig 68845 bp, 63 predicted proteins | sample eDN3rd37CBELigBY_FD_128871 | JGI IMG/M metagenome (GOLD analysis project Ga0180215, IMG submission 128871) | Enriched backyard soil microbial communities from Emeryville, California, USA - eDNA 3rd pass 37_C BE-Lig BY (version 2) (version 2) | ecosystem: Environmental > Terrestrial > Soil >...
CATGCCTGTTTCCATGAGACAAGTTTATTTTAGGGAAGCTTTTACTGTTAATCGATTAATTTCTATAATAGATGAAATGTCTATGTAAGAGGGGAGGAGTATATGATATAGTTATATAGAGTAAACTGAATTTTTTTACAAATCATCTATTAGCATAATGAAGAAATTTTAGCGGCATTTTTATTTAGTTATGATTTTATGTACAGATTGTTTGGCGATATGGCTGAGGTTGTATGCAAAATGCTAAGAATGAAGAAATTTGCAAGGTTTTTTCACTCAGGTGAAAAGGTATTTTCATAAATTTGTAGAATTATGTATTAGTATGTTTTTCAAGGAGGCTTAGCAGTGGCAGGTGTATCTTATATAGAAGAATTACAGCAGTTGCAAAGGAAACTAAGTAATCTTGAACAAGAAAATCTCTATTTAAGAAATGCTTTAAAAGAAGAAAAACAAACAGACAAGCGAATTAAAGCAGCATTTCTCGCTGCTAAGGATGGCATATTAATCCTTAATTCTCAAGGAGTTATTTTAGAAATAAATGATATTATTTGCACCGTATTCCGCCGAGACAAGGACAAGATTATTGGCAGAAATATTACTCACTTTCTTCCTCGTGAATATGGAGAGAAAACAAGGGAATTTTTGGATGAAATGAACGCATCGCAAAAGCACAGCAGATATTTGTTTCCCTTTAAACATAATAGTACGGAAGTTTTTTATGAAATTTCTGCAAGCAAGCTCCCAGATGAGGATGGTTTTGTAGCAATAATAAGAAATGTAACAAGCTATTTTTTGGAATATCAAAAAAAGCAAAAAGAAGAATTGCTTTACAATGACTTTTTTACAGAAGCCCTTGATGGCATTGTATTATGGAAGGAAACAGGAGAAATTATAGCAGCGAACGAATCGGCACTGCGCATATTTGAAAGTACATACGAAGAATTAACACAAACAAAAATTAGTGATTATATTTATCAAAAAGATGAAAAATATATCTCCATGATTAAACAATTATATAAACATAAATCCAATCGTGAAGAGCTTATGTTTCTTATGCCGAATGGCCAAAAAAAATTGCTCGAGTTTACAACGAAGCTGCATTCTGTGGAAGGAATGCATATGAGCATCTTTCGGAATATTTCGGAACGATACAAAATGGAACTGGAGCTTCGGGAAAGCAAAAGCATGTTAAACAATATTTTTGAAGAAGCATTTGATGGAATCATTGTATGGGATGAAGCATTCAGAATTGTGGATATGAATAGGGCAGCGGAACGAATTTTGCTGCGGCCAAAAGAAGAAATGAAGGGACTTAGTTTACTTGATGTTCTCCCGAATGGAAAGTCGGTAGCAGAGGATATTAAACCAATGCTCTTATCTTTAAAAGATGGAGAGCAAAATCGCGGGTTGTATACAGCAGCAATTAATGGCAAGGAATGGAGTCAGTTTGAATTCCGAAATAAATATAATATTTATTCCGGTTTAAGCATTACTACATTAAGAGATATTACAGAAAATGCTGTAATGGAGGAACAGCTTAGAAAATCTTCTACCCTTAATATAATAGGGGAACTCGCTGCTGGGATTGCCCATGAAATAAGAAATCCGATGACAGCATTAAAAGGATTTATTCAGCTGTTAGAAAATGAGGCGCATTCGGATAATCATAAGATGTATTTTTCTGTTATTAAAACAGAGTTAAATAGAATTGAAATGATTATAAATGAATTTTTGCTTTTGGCAAAGCCGAAAGATGTTCGGTATACCAAATATGATGTTACAAAAATAATGGATGAAACGCTCGAACTATTACAGGCACAGGCCGTGTTATTTAATGTGCAAATGGAAAAAGTATATGAGGTGTCTCCGCTGGAAGTTTATTGCGAACCAAACGAAATCAAAAAAGTATTCATCAATATTGTGAAAAATGGAATTGAGGTATTAGAAAATGGCGGAGAAATAAAAGTTAAATTAGCGGAAACAAAGGATGATTGCCATATTATCATACAGGATAATGGAAATGGCATCAGCAAGGAATTAGTTTCCAAATTAGGGCAGCCGTTTTTTACTACAAAGGAAAAAGGAACTGGACTTGGCTTGATGGTTTGCAAGCGAATTATTGAGGATCATAAAGGCAAGGTGGAAATAGAATCAGAAGAGGGAATCGGCACTACATTTCATATTTATATTCCAAAACACAGCGTAATGGATAACTATTAATATCGAAATGGCAGACAATGCTTTATAGTATGGTTCTATTCAATTTTAAGACAAGCTATTTTATAGAGGAAATAAATTATTTTTGTCTATCATTATGTATAATTGTTCAATTTATTTTCTTTTTGCAAAATGTAGGAGATTCGATTTTGTCACTAGATTGAATAGGCCTTTTTAAGGTCTATTTTTTTTGGACATAAAATATCTAGTTGATAAAAACAAACCTTTTTATTATTATCTAATTTTAGGAGGATATGTATGCAATTAGACAGGATAGTGGCTTTCCACAAGACAATTGGTGATCCAACAAGAATAAAAATAATGGCTTTATTGGCAAATAAGGCCTGGAATGGACAAGCGCTTGCCCAAAAACTAGGATTATCCGCTCCTACTATTACCCACCATTTAAAAAAACTGCGGGAAATTAATGTAGTCTATGAAAGACGAGATAAAAATACCATTTATTTTTATTTAAATAAATCTGTATTAAATCAGCAAATTGCAGCGATAAGTGGTTTGCTAGAAATGGAAGTGGATGCAGAAATAGGTGTATCCCATGATGAAGAAAAGGCGATTATTAAAAACTTTTTTACGCCAGAAGGGAAATTGAAAAATATACCAGCACAACAAAAAAAGAAATTAGTGGTATTCCGTCATATGATCAAAGGATTAAAAATCGGCGAAAAGTATGAGGAAAAAGAAATAAATGAATATATTGCGCAATTTTTTGACGATTATGCAACGATTAGAAGAGAATTTATTATCCACCATTTTATGTATAGAGAAAATAGTAGATATGAACTTAACCCAGAAGAGATGTGGAGAAAGCCCTAGCGAGCATTTGCATGTAATAGCCTAAAACCAGTGGGCCGCTCCATCTCCCACTGGCTGCAGGTGCACTTTAGATCAGGAATAAAATTCAGGTTTGCGATCTGCAAAAATTGGAATCATTTTGCGAACCTCTTTTACCTTTTCCAGATCAATCGTGCCATCTATAGTGCATGCTCCTTCTTCTGCTTCTACAATGATTTCTCCCCAAGGGTCAATGATTATGCTGTGCCCTGCAAATGCATTATTAGGGTCTGATCCTGCCCGATTGCAGGCGATAACATAACATTGGTTTTCAATGGCTCGAGCGATTAATAATGATCTCCAATGAGCTAAGCGCGGCAGAGGCCATTCAGCTACTACAAAGATTGCTTCTGCGCCTTTTGTTGTATGGGTGCGAATCCACTCAGGGAATCGAATGTCATAGCAGATCATTCCAGCAAATAAATGCTCCTCCAAAGAGAATAATCCTTCTGCAGCGCCGCCCTGCAAATAGATATGTTCATCCATTAATTGAAATAGATGCAATTTATCGTAGGTATGCACTAATTCACCTTTATTATTAATAATAATTAAGGTATTAAAAATACCATTTTGTTTTTTATTGGCAATAGATCCCCCTACAATATGAATATTGTGAGCAACTGCCATTCGTTTTAAAAAGGCGATGGTATTTTCTGCTTCCTTGTCGGCAATTTCGTCAAGGCGCGTCAAATCATATCCTGTTGTCCATAACTCAGGAAGGACGATGATATCTATCTTTTTGCTTTTGCATGCATGGCTGATTTGTTTTTCTGCCATAAGAAGATTTTTTTTTGGATCACCAAAAGCTATATCCATTTGAATGATGCTAACGGTTAAAGTCATATAACTTATTCCTCCTACTTTGTAAATTTTTCTCTATATTTCTTTTGTAAAAGAGCAAAAAAGCAGTTTATCGGGATGAATAGATAGATAATTCAAAAGGTTATTATTTTATTGATTATTATTTACAGACTCATCTATTCGTTATAACATAAAATGAAAGATTATTGAATGTTTTCATTAATAAAATTTTTATAAATATTAAATAATCATAGTAAATAAAAGCATCAAGCAGATAAATTGCTAGATTATCAGCCATCTCTTGTCTACAAGAGGGAGCATGCTTGGATCAATGGATGAATTAATAGGAAGGAAAAGCAGGTGGAAAGATGAAAGTTTATGAACAATCAAATATTTTAAAAAGTTTGCCAGAACAATTTTTTGCTTCTCTTGTTTCGAAAGTGTCTAAATATGTAGAAAAAGGATTTGATGTAATCAATTTAGGGCAGGGAAATCCAGATCAGCCCACACCATCGCATATTGTGCAAAGTTTACAAAAAGCAGCGGAGAATCCATTAAATCATAAATATTCTCCGTTTACAGGATATGACTATATAAAAGAAGCAATAGCAGCGTTTTATCAAAAAGAGTATGGAGTAGCTCTTGATCCTAAAACAGAGGTAGCAGTTCTGTTTGGAGGAAAAGCAGGATTAGTGGAAATACCGCAGTGCCTGCTAAATCCAGGAGATACAGTCTTAGTGCCAGACCCAGGATATCCTGATTATTTATCAGGAATTGCAATGGCGAGTGCAGCGATGTTTAAAATGCCGCTGTTAGAAGAAAATGGTTTTTTGCCAGCGTATGAAAAAATTCCATATGATGTTTTGCAGCAAGCAAAGCTTATGTTTTTAAATTATCCTAATAATCCAACAGGCGCTATTGCTACAGAAGATTTTTTTCGGAAAACGGTTCAATTCAGTCAAGCCAATGATATCTGCATTGTTCATGATTTTGCTTATGGGGCGATTGGATTTGACGGCAAAAAACCAATTAGCTTTTTGCAAACGCCTGGTGCTAAAGAAATAGGAATTGAGATTTATACATTATCCAAAACTTTTAATATGGCGGGCTGGCGTGTTGGTTTTGCGGTGGGGAATCCAAGTGTGATTTCTGCGATTAATTTATATCAGGACCACTTGTATGTTAGTTTATTTGGGGCGGTACAAGAAGCAGCAGCTACTGCTTTGACAAGTTCTCTTGCATGTGTGGAAGAACTAAATGCGTTATATGAAAAGAGAAGAAATGTGTTTGTAAATGGATTAAAAGAAATAGGCTGGAATGTAAAAGCACCAGCAGGCTCCTTTTTTGCTTGGCTAAAAGTTCCTGAAGGTTTCACATCTGAAGAGTTCGCTGATTATTTACTAGATGCAGCGCATATTGCGGTTGCACCTGGAATAGGGTTTGGGGAATTTGGAGAAGGATACGTGCGGGCTGGTTTATTGACTTCAGAAGAACGTTTAGTAGAGGCAGTAAAGAGAATAAAAAAGCTGCCGCTGTTTATGTAATAGATTTCAGCATCTAAAATAAAAAGGATAAATGAAAGGGAGCATTTATCCTTTTTATAAATAAATTCGTTTGATCTCTAAACAATCATGGCGCTATAATTTTTAATATTGTCATCTGAATAAGAATATATGTTAAAAAACAAAGAGGACTTAATGCCTATGAATGGAAATGGATATTCTGTTGTATTAGCGATAATACGGAGGGAGTTTGTCGAAAAGCAATTTTTTTGGCTATTCATATAGTTCTTTATTCCTATTTCTTTAAAAAAAATGTCTAATATTGCGAATCTATTTACTTTTATATAATTTCTTGCAATAATTCATCAAGTAAGCTAATTTTATGCCAATAAAATAAAACGAATGGAAAGGGCCTTTTTAGTCTATTTTCTTTTTATCCGTTTTTTTGACAAGTTTTTTCTATATAAAAGGGATAAAAATTAGCATTTTTTCGATAGAGTAGGAGGAAAAGGAAGTGCGTCGTGTAAAAAAGGAAATGATGGAAACCATTCAAAAAAAGAGAGAGGTGATGATTCAATCTGCCAAAGAAACCGGCTATACCAGCGAAGAAACGATCAAGCATAGTCAAGAACTAGATAAATTAATAGTTCAATACCAACGTGTTTTTCGGCAAAGCAATCAGAAAAGAGCCTTTGCGAAAAAATTTAAAAAACAGCCCGTGATTGTTTGGTCTAAATATTTAGTCTATAAAAAGGATACTTATTCTAAAGTGCTGTAAAAAGAAACATTGGTGATAAAGCTACAAAAGTCTTATCTTTTAAAAATTCCTTTGGAAGAGATAAATACATAGATAACATCATTAGTAGACAACATCTAAACACAAAAGGAATTTTTTGTTTTTTTAATAACAAGCAGAAAAATTAACATCAATTTATTTACCTCATTCATTTAAACGACCAGCACAAAGATTTGCTGAACATGCCTTGTATACTTATTCGGCAATTTTCCATTCATATAATTGCACCTCACCAAGAGTAAACGGCCTATCAATAAATTAGCAAAATTATTAAAAAGTAAAAAATCCCCACAGAACAAATGCATGGGGATTAGAATAGAGAGAAATAATCTTTACAAGGCAACTGGCAAAATGATTTCGACTTTTGTACCAATATTTTCTTTGCTGCTTATATAGATTTCGCCATGAAAAGATTGGATAATTCGCTTGCAAACAATAAGTCCAAGCCCTGTTCCGGTATCCTTGGACGTATAAAACGGTTGAAATAGCTTTTTTAATTGTGATGGAGAGATGCCAATCCCAGAATCTTCAATAGAAATTGTAACTTTTCCAGCAGCCTCAAAAATGGTAAATGTTAAGGTTCCGCTGCTTGACATGGCTTCAAAGGCATTTTTAGTAATGTTTAAGATAACCTGTTTCATTTGATCTGCTGTACATACTATTGGGATTTTTTTCTCTGGAATAGTGAAATGGCATTCTACATTGTTTAAATTTCCTTCTGAAATAATTAAAGGCTTCAGCTCATGAATGATTAGCTGAAGATCGACTGTCTGCTTTTTTTGTGCAGTTGGTTTGCCAAGGATTAAAAACTGGCTGACAATTTCATTAATCCTTGTAATTTCTGTTTGGATAATAGAAAAATACAACTGATCTTCTTTTGATTGATATTTTTCACTTAATAATTGGATAAGACCTTTAATGCCAGTCAGAGGATTGCGAATTTCATGGGCAGAACTAGCGGCTAAGTTTCCAACCAACTCAAGCTTTTGGATTTCATTTTGTTTTTTCTCCAAGTGTGAGCGTTTCTTAAATAAGTATAATTGCAGCAACAAATATAAAAGATGTGCACACACTAAACAGAAAATAATAAATAGTAAACTTTTTTCGATAAGCTGCTTTTTATTGATATCTTGAATTCCAACCTTTATATGCCAAGGAAGCCGATCGATTGGCACAGAGATGGAGTTGGTTTGGGAGGAAATATAATCGTTCATGCTCAGTAAAATTTCGCCATTTGCATTTATAATAGCAATATCATCATTTGGTGTAATGATTTTCATAATATTCAATAAATAGTCGGTTCTCAAATAAGCAACGAGAATAAAATCAAGTTGACCATTATCCTTTATAACTGGTTTTGCTAGTCCAATCACTTTTTGGCCATTATTTAAAATTTCTTGTTGATTGCTGATGACCATATCTTTTGTTTTTATAGCTTCTTTTATATAGCTGGCATAATTCAAATTAATTGAAATATGGTCATAGGTATTAGCCGATCCAATGATTGTATTTCCGGTATTATCCAATAAGTACAATCCTCCATATGCTGGTTCTCCATTAACAACTTTGCGAAGCATTTTTTCTACATTTTTCATCGATTCTTTGTTTGTTTCAATGGAAATGCTTAATATATTTAAGGAAGTTACTGTTTTATTCATGAAGGCATCCCATTGTTTTTGATGAATCGATCCAGTCCACTTCGCTGCATTTTTTTGCTGCAATAATTCATTTTCTACTATTTTATTTACGTATAAGTACCCACATATGATGACAGGCATGATTGTGATTAAAGTATAAAATAGTATTTTTTTTATTCTGTTTTTCATTTGATATCTCCATATAATAAAATAAAGCAGCCATTAGCGAAATCCTTCATTCATTTCCCCTTCAATTTTTGGGGAGGGGGCAAGGGTTTGCTGCCCGTTAAATAAGGAAAGAATAAAATTATCGTTTTGAGTACTATTTATTATATCATGTATCATTGGAAGTACAATTGAGATGATTTTCCATATGTTTGTTTTAGTATATGGAATAATTGACAAAATTGTGGAAAATACGTATAATTAATTTGAATTCAAGATATTTATCACGCATTAACGGGCAGTAGCCCCTCCCTATGGGATAATGAGAGAAACGAGAAATCTAGGTGGGGAGAAGCCTATCTGTAAAAGCTTGATTGGTTTAACTAACAATCAGTGGGGATATGAAAAATCCTACTCATTGAAATTTTACTTTATATTAGATAAAAGGAATGGACTACAAATGAGCAAAGAAGATATTAATCAGTCATTAAAACTATTTATTGTACTTTCCCGAGCATATCGTGCCATTAATGAAAATGTAAATAAGTTAATTCAAACATATGGTTTAAATCCAACAGAATTTGCAGTAATGGAATTGTTGTACCATAAAGGAGATCAGCCTTTGCAGCAGATTGGCGGAAAAATATTATTAGCAAGCGGAAGCATTACATATGTGGTGGATAAATTGGAGGAAAAAGGCTATTTAAAAAGGGTTGCCTGTCCAACAGACCGCCGGGTTACCTTTGCACAAATTACAGAAGCAGGAAAAGAAATGATTGAATCGATTTTTCCAACACATGAAAGTCGTATCCATGAGCTTATGACAGCATTATCGCATGAAGAAAAAGAGACCGTTATTGAACTTGTAAAAAAACTTGGCTTATCGGCAGCAAATAAATAAGCAAACAAAAAAATGGCAGCGATCAGCCATTTTTTTTGCAGCCTTTGCACTTCTGTGTTTAACAAATCCTAAAAATCTAGGTGGAGAGAAATTTGCTTGAGTAAAAGCTTGATTGATTCCACTAACAATCAGCGGGAGGCGTGTAGCCCCCCACGATTGAAGCTTTACTTTATTGCAGCATAGAAGTAGGATGTGCTTAGATGAATTAGCAATAGAAAGGGGATAAAGCATGAAATTTTCTGAATATGTATATAAAAGACCGGATAAACAAGAAATAAAAGTCGCATTTGACATGCTGTTAAAACAATTTGCAGAAGCAAAAGATATGAAGACACAATTAACGCTTATCGAAAAAATCAATAATCTTCGCAATGATATTTCTACCATGTCCAATATATGTTATATCAGGCATTCTATAGATACAAATGACGAATATTATCAAACAGAACAAGATTACTTAGATGAAGTTTCTCCAGAATTGGAAGGGCTCGTTACTAAATATTATCAAGAGCTAATCACTTCACCATTTCGTAAAGAACTGGAACAGCTCTTAGGCAGACAGCTTTTTGCATTAGCGGAAGCGCAGCTAAAAGTTTTTTCTGATGAAGTGGTGCCGCTATTGCAGCAGGAAAATAAATTGTCGACAGAATATACTAAACTGCTTGCTTCCGCCAAAATTATGTTTGAGGGAGAGGAGCGGACATTAGCGCAAATGGAGCCGTTTACTCAATCAAATGATCGTCAAGTACGAAAGGAAGCAAGCGCAAAAAAATTCGCTTTTTTTGCCAAACATGAAGAGACGCTAGATCGCATTTATGATGATATGGTAAAAGTACGCACGGAAATAGCTGAAAAATTAGGCTATAAGAATTTTGTAGAATTGGCTTATTATCGAATGGATCGAACAGACTATAATGCAGAAATGGTCAAAAACTTCCGCGATCAAATACATACATATATTGTGCCGCTAGCAACTGAATTAAAGCATCGGCAGCAAAAAAGAATCGGTTTAGATGAATTAAAATATTATGATGAATCATTGGATTTTAATTCTGGAAATGCACTTCCCAAAGGCGATGCAGAGTGGATTATTAAGAATGGACAAAAAATGTATAATGAATTATCCAAGGAGACAGGTGTTTTCTTTTCCTATTTAAGAGAAAATCAATTAATGGATGTTGTGGCGAAAAAGGGAAAAGCAGGCGGGGGATATTGTACATTTATTGAAAATTACAAAGCGCCGTTTATCTTTTCTAATTTTAATGGGACTTCCGGAGATATTGATGTGCTGACACATGAAGCTGGACATGCATTTCAAGTATACAGCAGCGGAAATTTAAAAATGCCGGAGTATTATTGGCCTACATATGAGGCGGCGGAAATTCATTCAATGAGTATGGAGTTTTTTACATGGCCTTGGATGGAGCTGTTTTTTAAAGAAGATGCAGATAAATATAAATTCACTCATTTAAGCTCAGCTTTGTTGTTTCTTCCGTATGGCGTTTCTGTGGATGAGTTTCAGCATTGGGTATATGAAAATCCAACTGCCACACCAAAAGAGCGAAAACAAGCATGGCGGGAAATTGAAAAAAAATATATGCCTCATAAAGATTATGATGATAATGAATATTTAGAGAGCGGCGGTTTTTGGCAGCGTCAATCCCATATTTATACATCGCCTTTTTATTATATTGATTACACGCTAGCACAAATTTGCGCTTTCCAATTTTGGAAAAAATCGCGCGAGAATAGGGAAAAAGCTTGGTCAGATTATATGAAGCTTTGTCAGTTGGGGGGAAGTCTCCCGTTTACAGAATTGGTAAAAGAGGCCAATTTAATTTCTCCATTCGAAGATGGCTGTGTTGCCTCAGTTATTCGGGAAATTGATCAATGGCTAAATAGTATAGATGATGCAAAACTTTAAAAAGAAAAAACGGTGTTATAAAAAATACACCGTTTTTTCTTTTTATTATGATTTAATGGCTTCTCCATTGAGATTCCAAGTTTTTTTCCAGGAAGCATTTGCTAGCCATAGGATTCCAAATGCTGCAAAGCCGATGCAAGCAAATGTGATGAATCCAGAAGCATATGTACCAGTAAATTGTTTTAATGTTCCTAAAATATTTGGCAAAAAGAATCCGCCAATCCCGCCTGCTGCACCAACAATTCCTGTCACCATTCCTATTTCCTTTTGGAAACGTTGAGGAACCAGCTGAAAGACAGCGCCATTGCCCATTCCTAAACACATCATGCCCACAAACAACATCGCAATTACAAAGCTAAGGGCAGGAAGTGTGCTGACGCCGGTCATGCATAATCCTGCAATAATAAATAAAGAAGAAAGCAACTTCACTCCACCGATGCGGTCTGCGATAAAGCCGCCAACCGGACGGAAGAAGCTTCCGGCAGCAACACATAATGTCACAAAGTCGCCAGCTTGCACGGATGATAATCTATATTGGTCTACAAAGAAGATGCTTAAGAAGCTAGTTAAGCCTACAAAACCGCCAAATGTTACGCCATATAATAAGCAGAAAAACCAAGTGTCTTTATATTTAAATACTTTAAAATAATTGGCAATTGGCTCAGGCTTCGGTTGAGATGGAGCGTTTTTTGCCAATATTGTGAAAATAATAAAAACAATAGCTAATGGAATAAGCGCAAATCCCATTACATTATGCCAGCCGAAGTGCTCCGCTAAACGTGGACCAAATAATGTGGCAATTAATGTTCCACTATTTCCTGCACCGGCAATTCCCATTGCAAGACCTTGCAAATGTGGAGGATACCAACGGCTTGTCATTGGTAAAGCGACAGAAAAGCTTGCTCCAGCTACACCTAATAAAATGCCGATTGCATAAAGCTCTGGTATTGTTTTGCCTGCTGCAAATCCCCAAATCAATGGGATCATCGACACAATCATCCCAATGGTTGCTGTTTTTTTGGGACCGATGCGGTCTGTTAAAATTCCCATAACAATTCGGAAGAAAGAGCCCGCCAATGTGGGAATGGCAACAATCATTCCCTTTTCTGCGGGAGATAAACCAAAATCCTTTGAAATAAATACACCTAATGCTCCAAGCATTACCCAAATCATAAAACTAATGTCAAAATACAAAAACGATGACAATAATGTTTGTGGATGGCCGCTTTTTCTTAAATCCGATATTTTCAATTTAAATTCCCCCTTTTGTTAATAAGCAAGGTATGAATCTTGCAAATAGAAGATTTATAACACTGCCACTTTAAAGTAAAAAACCAATAAATGATTTACATGTTTTTGATTATAGTAGAGGTTTCAAAGAAGGAAAAGGTTTATGTCAGAACTTCTAACCTGCTTTTTTTCAATATCTTTAGAAAAAAATAAAAAAATTTTTTCAATATAAAATGGGAAATGTTGTAATGATTACTAGTTAAGCGCTCTCATTTATTTTTTATTGTCAGATTATATGACATAATTATTTTCTGGAAGTTTATAGTATGAAATAATGAAAGCTATGTATCTATAGTTGAGATATTTTTATCACAATTTAACGGGTTTTTAATCCCCGCCTTAGGGATGATGAGAGAAAACGAGAAATTTAGGCGGGGAGAAACTTATCTGTAAAAGTCTGATTGAAGTTTCACTTTATTGAGAGTGCAGGGGGTTTTTAACTATGAAAAAAGAAAGATTGATAGTAATAGGAAATGGAATGGCTGGAGTGCGATGCGTCGAGGAAATTATTAAAAATGACCCTGAAACATTTGAAGTAGCAATTATAGGCAGTGAGCCGCATGCAAATTACAATCGAATTCAATTGTCCTCCGTGCTGCAAGGAGATGCTTGTATTGATGATATTGTGATAAATGATTATGATTGGTATAAAAATCATCATATTAATTTGTATTCTGGTGAATCTGCTGTAAAAGTAGAAATAGAGGAAAAATGGGTAGTTACAGATAAAGCTCGTAAGATTAGGTATGATAAATTAATTATTGCAACAGGGTCCAATCCTTTTGTTTTGCCAATTCCAGGAATTGAAAAGTCAGGTGTTATGACATTTCGAACAATAGAAGATTGCGAAAAAATAATTGAATCTTCTAAAAAGTTTAAAAAGGCAGTGGTGGTTGGCGGTGGAATATTAGGACTTGAGGCGGCTAGAGGGCTGCTTAATCTTGGAATGGAAGTAGATGTTGTGCATAATGGTCCTTATTTAATGCAACGGCAATTAGATCAAACTGCTTCTAAGCTGTTGCAGCAAAAGCTTGAAGAACAAGGCATGAATTTTCTATTAGGAAAAGACTCGAAAGAAATGATCGGAACAGATCGTGTAGAAGGCATTCGTTTTAAGGATGGAACGTTTGCGGAAGCTGATTTAGTGGTGATGGCAGTTGGCGTTTCTCCTAATATATCCTTGGCAAAAAAAAGCGGAATCAAAACAAATAGAGGCATTGTCGTTAATGACTTTATGGAAACTAATATTCCGAATATTTATGCTGTTGGTGAATGTGCAGAGCATAACGGCATGGTGTATGGGTTAGTAAAACCTTTGTATGAACAAGGCCAAGTGCTTGCAAAAAGAATTTGTGGCATTGCAGCTGCTGGATATGCTAGTTCCATTTTATCGACAAAATTAAAAATCTCTGGAGTGGATGTATTTTCAGTAGGCAAAGTGTATGAAGGGGAAAAAGCAAAAGCAATTACTATGTTTGATGAACTGGATGGCATCTATAAAAAAGTAATTGTCGAAGAGGAAAAGATTGTTGGGGCAATCCTTTTTGGCGATACAAAAAAGTCTGCTTATTTTTTGGAGATGGTAGCGAAGAAAAAGGAGATTGGCAGAGAAGAAAAGGGAGAATGGTTTCAAACGAGCAGCAGCGGTCAGACTGTTTTTCAGGAAATGCAGCAAAGTGAAATTATTTGCAACTGCAATGCTGTGTCAAAAGGAGCAATTATTGAAGCTGTTTTAGAAAAGGACTTGCAAACAGTCGGGGAGATCAAAAAGTGCACAAAGGCATCCGGATCCTGCGGCGGCTGCAAACCATTGGTTGCTGATCTTTTAGAATATATCAAAAGCGATGAATTTGATGAGAAAATGGAAGTAAAACCTATGTGCAGCTGCACCACTTTAACAGAGGAGGAAGTGGTGCATGAGATGCAATTATTAAATTTAACTTCAAAAAAAGAAGTGATGGAAGCCCTAAACTGGCAAAATAGCGATGGCTGCAGTATTTGCAGTCCAGCAGTTGACTATTATCTTGGAATGATCTATCCAGAATACGAAAATGTGCAGAATATTTGTTTTGTAAACAAACGAATGAATGCAATCAGAAATAATGATGGAACATACACCATCATTCCGCAAATGTATGGAGGTATTGCAACAGGAGTACAATTAAAAATCATTGGGGAAGTAGCGCAAAAATATAAGATTGATCGCATTGCTATATCTAGTGAACAAAGAATTCATTTAATGGGCATAACAGATGAAAATTTGCTGGATATTTGGAGTGAATTAAATATGGAGCTTAGTTCTTCCTTTGGGCATATTGTACATCCTATTAAAACAAATATTGGAGAGCATATCTGTTCTTGTCCAAAAGAAAACTCCTTGCAGCTGGCAGTAGAATTGGAAGAAAGAATGGTCTTTTTATCTACTCCTTATCGAGTGAAGATGGGCATATCTGCATGTATGCATAATAATTCTGGTTCAACTACAAAGGATATTGGACTTATTGAGATAGCAAGAGGCTGGGAGATTTATGTGGGCGGCAGCAGTGGAAGAGAGAACCGTTCAGGAAAGCTCTTGTATGTTGCGGCAACAAAAGAAGAAGCGATAGACATTATTTTAGGTTTTATTCAATACTACCGAGAAACAGCCAATTATTTAGAAAGAATATGGCAATGGGTGGAAAGAGTGAATTTGGTGCATATTCGTGAAGTCCTGTTCGATCAAGATATTAGAACACAGTTGATTGACCGCTTAGAAGGAGACTGCAAGCAGAAGAAAGATAATCTAGAAAGAAATTTTATTTAAGCCTATTAGAAAAACTGAAATTCCAGATGATAAAAAAATCAGCCGCTAGAGAGGAAGTGTTTTGATGACCGAATTATTACTAAAATATTTTCGCACACAGCAGAAAGCAGCACCGAAAGAAAAAAGATATGACACCCAATGTCCATTTTGCAGCATGCAATGCAAAATGCAATTAGTAGAAGAATCCATTGTATCAAGAAAAAAATATACTGTAATCGGCAAAGATAATCCTACTTCAGAGGGCCGCTTATGCATAAAAGGCTTAAACGCCCATCAACATGCCATGCATCATCAGCGCATTAAATATCCTCTGAAAAAAGTAAATGGGGAATTTGTGCAAATTTCTTGGCAGGAAGCCTTAAATTATATTAAAGAGAATGTTAACAGCATTCAAAAAGAGCATGGGAAAAATGCGATGGCCGTATATGGAAGTGCTTCGATTACAAATGAAGAGGCTTATTTATTAGGGAAGTTTGCCCGCGTTGCGCTGCAGACGAAGTATATTGACTACAATGGCCGCCTATGCATGTCAGCAGCAGCTACCGCAGCAAATCAGACATTTGGAATGGATAGGGGACTGACAAATTCTTTAGCAGAAATCCCTTATGCTCGTGTGATGATTTTAGCTGGAACAAACTTAGCGGAATGTCAGCCGACTATTGTTCCTTATTTTGAAAAAGCAAAAGAGAATGGGGCATATATAATTGCCATAGACCCGCGAGAAACAGCGACAACAAAAATGGCAGACTTGCATTTAAAGGGGCGTCCTGGTACGGATGCTGCATTGGCAAATGGACTGCTGAAAGTTATTTTAGAAGAAAATTTGATAGATGAAGCATTTCTCGAAAAGCGGGTCAGTGGATTTTCGGAAGTGAAAGAATATATTCGTACACTAGATTTAACAGAAATTGCCGAATTAACAGGTGTACCGATAGAAGACATTAAAAAAGCAGGTATAAAATTCGGCAAAGAAGAATCTGGCATGATTTTAACGGCGAGAGGAATTGAGCAGCAAACAGACGGGACAGCAGCTGTGCGTAATTTTTTGAATATTCTTTTGGCAACAGGGAAAATCGGCAAGCCTTATTCTGGTTATGGCGCAATTACGGGACAAGGAAATGGCCAAGGAGCGAGAGAACATGGACAAAAGGCCGACCAACTGCCAGGATACCGCAGCATTGAAAATGAGGAGCATCGCAATTTTATTGCAAATATCTGGGGCATAAAGGAAGAGGAACTGCCGAGAAAAGGTGTATCTGCATTTGAAATGTTTGAGAAAATAGATGAAGGAGAAATTAAGGGCATGTTTTTAATGTGCTCCAATCCGGTAATGTCAAATCCAAAGGCTAATTTTGTGAGAAGAGCATTGGAGAAATTAACGTTTTTTGTTGCTGTGGATATGTTTATATCAGAAACAGCTGAAATGGCGGATATTATTTTGCCAACCTCTTCTTATTTGGAAGATGAAGGAACGATGACCAATTTAGAAGGCCGTGTTATGTTGAGGGAAGCATCAAAGCCATGTCCTGGCAGCGTCAAGCATGATTGGCAAATTATCTGTGAGATAGCAAATGTCCTTGGCAAGGGTGCTTATTTTTCTTATGAAAAGGCAGAGGATATTTTTAATGAATTGCGAAAGGCATCGAAAGGGGGAACTGCTGACTATTCTGGCATAACATATGAACGTTTAAGAAGAGAACGAGGCATTTTATGGCCATGTCCAGAAGAACATCATCCAGGGACTGTGCGATTATTTGAAGAGAAGTTTGCAACAGAAGATGGCAAAGCAAAAATGGCGGTTGTTGCAAATAAACCAGTGGTCCTCAAAGAAAGCATCAGCAGGGAGTATCCGCTGTATTTAACGACCGGACGTGTGATGTCCCAATATTTAACAGGGGTGCAAACGAGAAAAAGTGCTTCTTTATCTGCGCGGAATTTTGAATCTTATCTTGAAATACATCCAAAAACAGCGCAGCAGTATAATATTTCTGATAGTCAGCTAGTTACAGTAGAATCTAAAAGAGGAAAAATTGTAGTAAGAAGCAAATGGTCAGAATCGATTCGTCCAGATACGGTATTTGTGCCCATTCATTGGAGCGGCACACAAAATGTAAATCAACTGGTTGGGGGAGAATTGGATCCCGCATGCAGAATGCCAGGCTTTAAAGTAAGTGCTATAAAAATTCAGCCGTTTAAAGCAGAATAGAAAAAGAGAGTTGTTTATTTTGAAGAGAAAATAAACAACTCTCTTTTTGTTATGGCTTAAAAAGGAAAAACACCTACTAAAAAAATTTTTTATGAAAAGGCATACAACCAATATGGAGCAAGGTTTATAAGTTTTTTGATTAAAAGAAGTATTTTGAATATATCAAAAAGTGTGTCAGAAAATATAACAAGTATATTAAAAACATCTTTTCTCTATGGTAAAGTAAAGGAAACTTCTTGGGGGAGGAATTATGGTGGAGAAAAGAAAATTAATTCTTGTGGGAAATGGTATGGCCGGGGTAAGAGCAATTGAGGAAGTGCTGAAAATTTCAAAAGATGAATTTGAAATCACAATATTTGGTAGTGAGCCGCATCCAAATTATAATAGAATTCTGTTATCAAAAGTGTTGCAGGGAGATACAAATGTTGGTGACATTACTTTAAATGATTGGGATTGGTATAAAAATAACAATATCACATTATATACCGGTGAAACGGTAACCAATGTAGATGCTGGGAATAAGCAAGTTACTACAGATGCTGGACGAGTAGAAAGCTATGATAAATTGATTTTAGCCACTGGTTCTGTTCCGTTTATGCTTCCAATTCCTGGAGCAGAAAAAGAAGGGGTAACGGCATTCCGTGATATAAGAGATACAGATGTTATGCTGGAGGCTTCTAAAAAATACAAAAAGGCTGCAGTTATCGGTGGAGGATTGCTCGGATTAGAAGCAGCAAGAGGATTGCTTAATTTAGGGATGGATGTAACAGTGATTCATATTGGCCCATTTTTAATGGAGCGTCAGCTTGATCCAACGGCAGGGAGATTATTGCAAGAAGAATTAGAAAAACAAGGAATGAAATTTTTGCTAGAAACACAGACAGAACAGTTTTTAGGCGAGGAAAGAGTAACAGGCTTAAAGTTTAAAGATGGCAGCATATTAGAGGCTGATTTAGTGGTAATGGCAGTGGGAATCAGACCAAACATTGAGTTGGCAAAGTCTAGCAATATTGCTGTCAATCGTGGAATTATTGTCAATGACTATTTGCAGACAGAGACGCCGCACATCTATTCTGTTGGAGAATGTGCAGAACATAGAGGAATACCATACGGATTAGTGGCGCCGCTTTATGAACAAGCAAAAGTATTGGCAAGCCATTTATGCGGAAAAGAAACAAAGCCGTATGAAGGTTCTGTTTTATCGACACAGTTGAAAGTATCTGGTGTAGAAGTATTTTCAGCAGGTGATTTTACTGAAGATTCTGATAAAAGATCACTTAAAGTATTTGATGAACAAGATGGCATTTATAAAAAGATTGTCCTTCGCGGAAATAAAATAGTTGGAGCAGTGCTTTTTGGAGACAGCAAAGAAGGAAACCGCTTGTTCTCAATGATTCAAAAAGAAGCGGATATTTCTGATACAGAAAAAATTACCATCCTGCAGCCGATTGGAGAAGAAGCTGGAGTAAGTTTAGTTGCAAGCATGAGCGCAGATGAAATCATTTGCGGATGCAACGGGGTATCAAAAGGAACAATTGTTGAAGCAATTCAAGGAGGCTGCACTTCAGTTGATGAAATTAAAGCATGTACAAGCGCTTCAAGATCATGCGGCGGCTGTAAAGGACTTGTTGGAGAATTATTGCAGCATACACTTGGTTCAGATTTTGATGCAACAAAGCAAAAAGAAGCAATCTGCAGCTGTACGACTCTTTCAAGAGATGAAGTAGTCGAGGAAATTAAAGCAAAAGGCTTAACACATACAAGAGAAGTAATGCATGTTTTAGGATGGAAGAGTGAAGAGGGTTGTTCTAAATGCCGTCCAGCCCTTAACTATTATTTAGCAATGGTTAATCCGATTCAATACAAAGATGAAAGAGATTCCCGTTTTGTCAATGAACGTATGCATGCAAACATCCAAAAAGATGGCACCTATTCGGTTGTGCCACGGATGTATGGCGGTGTTACAAATGCAAATGATTTACGGAAAATTGCCGATGTAGTCGACAAGTATGAAATTCCTTTAGTGAAGCTGACTGGTGGACAACGCATTGACTTAATTGGTGTGAAAAAAGAAGATTTGCCAAAAGTATGGGGAGATTTAGATATGCCCTCAGGATTTGCTTACGGAAAATCATTGCGAACAGTAAAAACATGTGTAGGCGAGCAATTTTGCCGATTTGGCACACAAGATTCTATGGGACTTGGCATTCGTTTAGAACAGAAATTTGAAGGCTTGCAAACACCGCATAAAGTAAAAATGGCTGTATCTGCTTGTCCGAGAAGCTGTGCAGAATCGGGCTTTAAAGATATTGGCTTTATCGGCATTGACGGCGGCTGGGAAATTTATGTTGGCGGAAACGGCGGTACACATGTACGCGGCGGGGACTTATTGTATAAAGTTCAGACAGAGGAAGAGGTAATGGAAATAACGGCAGCTTATTTACAATATTACCGCGAAACAGCCAATTATTTAGAAAGAACGTCTGCATGGATTGACCGTGTCGGTTTGGAGCATGTGCAGTCGGTGCTTGATGATAAGCAAAAGCGCAAAGAGTTAAATGCAAGAATGGAAGCAGCCTTATCTGTTTATAAAGATCCTTGGAAGGAAATCGTCGAAAGCGACAAAACAACAAAAGAATTATTTGAAAACGTTGTGATGTCATAATCCTATCCATAACATGAAAAGGGGAGAAAATAATATGGCGAATAAACAGCTAACAAAAATATTGGTAGGGAAAGTAGAAGATTTTCCAAAAAGTTTAGGAAAAACAGTGCGCTATAAGGAGAAAGAAATTGCTGTATTTAGATTGTCCGGCGGCACCATTCGGGCAATTGAAAATCGCTGTCCGCATAAAGGCGGGGTGCTGACAGAAGGAATTGTCAGCGGCAAACATGTGTTTTGCCCAATGCATGATTGGAAAATCTGTTTAGAGGACGGCAAAGTACAAGAACCTGACACAGGATGTGTAAAAACATATAAAACATCTGTAGAAGACGATACAGTTTATCTTTTAATAGAAGATTAACGGCATAAACTGTATGTAAAAAGTGAAAATGAAAGAATGCCAAACCCAAAAAATTCATATCCTTTTTCTATTAATAAAATGATATAGTAAATGCATAACATATGGATTTGGAGGAATAAGTACTTGAAACGACTAGAAGGAAAAAGAATAGCTTTAGCAGGACAGCGAAAAGTGGAAGAACTGAGTAAATTAGTAAGTAATTTAGGCGGAGTTCCATTATCTCGTCCTACACAAGGAACCATTTTTTTAGATGACAGCAATTTAGAAGAAGATGTAAAAATAGTTATAAATGGAAATTATGATTGGTTTATTTTCACAACGGGAGTAGGAACAGAGACATTATATAAAACTGCAGAAAAAATAGGGATGCAAGATGCATTTATTCAAACCATTCAACAGTCTAATGTCGCAGCAAGAGGCTATAAAACAGTTAATATGCTGAAAAAATTTAATATTACTCCGGATGTACGGGATGATGATGGCAGTACGGTTGGATTAGTGCGATCTTTTGCACCATTTGATTTAAAAGGATGCAAAGTAGCATTGCAGCTGCACGGGGATCCTGCACCGAAATTAATCGAATATTTGCAGGAACAACAAGCAGATTTTAAAGAAATTCTTCCATATAAGCATATACCGCCGCAAACAGAAGTATTGGAGCAGCTTGTAGAGGAAATTTTGACGAATAAAGTAGATGCGGTTAATTTTACTAGCACGCCACAAGCGAGATTTCTATTCTCCTACGCAAGAGAGCAGAACGTATATAATGAATTGTTGGAAGCTTTCGAAAATAATGTGGTAGCAGTTGCGGTGGGCAAGGTAACAGCAGCTGCATTGCGGGATGAAGGGGTAACCAGACTTGTGATTCCAAAAGAGGAAAGAATGGGCAGCGCCATTGTAGCCCTTGAACACTTTTATAAAAATGACGAACATATTAGCTGTTAACAAGAAAAAAGATGAATAGAAAAAAAGAAATTTGCCTGAAAGATAGAAAGGATGACTGCATATGCAAAAAGGAAAAGTGTATTTAGTGGGAGCGGGGCCAGGAGATGGAGATTTAATTACAGTAAAAGGGCTAGAGGCCATCAAACGGGCAGATGTTATTCTGTATGACCGCCTTATTAATCCAGCTTTATTAGAACATGCACATGCAGGATGTGAATTTATCTATTGTGGAAAGCTTCCACATCGGCATTTTCTAAAGCAAGAAGTTATTAATAGTCTGCTAGTTGAAAAAGCATTAGAAGGAAAAAACGTTGTTCGTCTTAAGGGCGGGGATCCAAGTATATTTGGGAGAGTTGGAGAAGAAGCGTTATGTGCCAGCGAACATGGTATTGAGTTTGAAATGGTGCCAGGCATCACCTCTGGCATAGCAGCCCCCCTTTATGCAGGCATACCTGTAACACATCGAGATTATGCTGGATCCTTTGCGATCGTAACTGCACATGATAAGACGCCAAATGGAAAACCCGATATTGATTGGCAAGGATTAGTCAATAGTGTACAAACGATGGCTTTTTATATGGGGGTAAAAAATCTGCATTATATTTGCGACAACTTAATAAAGCATGGCAAATCACAGAATACACCTGTTATTCTGATTCAATGGGGAACATATGGCAGACAGAAAACAGTGGAAGGAACATTGGCTACCATTGCACAGCAGGCAGAAGCAGCTCAAATTACCAATCCTGCTATTACACTTGTAGGAGAAGTAGTTGCCATAAGAGAAAAAATAAACTGGTTTGAGAAAAAGGCATTGTTTGGCAGACAAATAATGCTCATTAGAACAGGAACAGAAGAAAGCAAAATAGCAAAGCGATTAAAAGAAAAAGGCGCAGATGTTATCGAATTTCCAAAATGGAAAAGGGAAAAAGCAGCTGTTGATGAAAATATCATCCGAAATATGGCTGTGTATGATAAAATACTTTTTACTTCTTCAGAAGCGGTGCATGATTTTTTTGTGATGCTTGCAGAACAAAAAATTGATATCCGTTCCTTAAGAGGAAATCTTTATGGGCTATCTGGAAAAACGATTAGTGCACTAGAAGCAAAAGGATTTGCAGCATTTTTATGTACAGAGATGCAGCAGGAAGGAAACTTGCTTATTATTGGAGATAACCAAATAAAAAAAGAAGAGTCTTTATACACAGTTCAATATGGAAAAAGCGATTTTTTTATAACAAGCAAAAAAACAATCGATTCAAAATTTGAGGATATTATTAAACGTCAATTAGAGGAAATGGAACTTGATACTTTATTATTTCCAAGCAGCTCTGCGGTTCAAGTTTTTCTAAAAGCAGCAAGCAAATTTGGCTTAGAATCTTTAGTGCATGATGTGAAAGTTGTGTCGATGGGGATAAAAACGAAGGAAATGGCTGAAATGTATGGCATAAGTACAAAGCAAATGCCAGAAAAACCGACTGTTGAATCTCTTATTGAGTGTTTGAGGGAAGAAAAGGAATTAATGAAGATATAAAAATAAGCATCCAATCACCTCGATTGGATGCTTATTTTTTATCCGGCATTAACGGGCTTTTGACCCCCACCTAAGAGAGGATGAGAAGAAGCGAGAAATCTAGGCGGGGGAAAACTGCCCGTAAAGGCCCGATTGGTTCAACTAACAATCAGTGGGGATGGAGAAACCCCCCACTGATTGAAGTTTCACTTTATTGAGTAATTGTTTCTGCTGCTGTTTCGACAATGACGATTTTTCCATCTTCCAGCTTGGCTGTTAAATCTGTTGCATCTTGCTGATCCAAAATAAAGTCGGCTAAGTGATCTTCAAGATGTTCCTGAATGGCACGTCTTAATGGGCGAGCACCAAAGCTTGGGTGTGTTCCTAATTCTACTAGTTTTTCTTTTGCTTCTTCTGTTACGATTAGGCTGATCTTTTGTTCTTGTAAAGTTTTATTTAATTCTTTTAATAATAGATCGGCTATTTGTAATAAATGAGCTTTTTCTAATGATTTAAATTCAATAATTCCATCAAATCGGTTTAAAAATTCTGGTTTAAAGAAGCTGCCTAAGGACTGCAGTAGATTGCTTTCTTCCATTGCGGCATTTTTTTCAAAACCAACCACAATATTTTTATGGCCAACACCAGCGTTGCTTGTCATAATAATGACGGTATCTTTAAAGCTGATAGTGCGTCCTTGGCTGTCTGTTAGTCGACCGTCTTCCAGTATTTGCAAGAAAATCGATTGAACATCAGGATGAGCTTTTTCAATTTCGTCAAGCAAGATAATACTGTAAGGGTTTCTTCTTACTTGTTCTGTTAATTGTCCAGCTTCCTCATGTCCGACATAGCCGGGAGGAGAACCGATAATTTTAGCGATGCTGTGCTTTTCCATATATTCGCTCATATCAAGGCGAATCATGCTGTCTTTTGTACCAAACAATTCTTCTGCTAAGGTTTTGGTTAATTCTGTTTTCCCTACACCAGTTGGTCCGACAAATAGGAAGCTTCCGATTGGTCTATTTTTGGCTTTTAAACCAGCGCGGCTTCTTTTGATTGCTTTAGCCACTTTGACAACTGCATCTTGTTGGCCGATTACTTTAGCTGCAAGGCGATCAGCTAAATTCTTCATTTTTTGCTGCTCATCCTGCTGGAGCTTGCCGACTGGAATTCCTGTTTTCTTTTCAATTAGTTCTTGAATTAAGACAGCATCGACAACTGGTTTTTCTTCTGGATTAGGATTATTTAAAGCTTTTTCTAACTGCTGTTCTTCTTTGCGCAATTCTGCTGCTTTTTCGTAATTTTCCTCTTTTAGTGCCGCTTCTTTTTCTTTAGCAATACTTGTTAATCTATTTTCAATTTCCTCTGTATTTGCATAATTAGATGCGAGATTCATTTTAGATCCAGCTTCATCCAATAAGTCAATCGCTTTATCTGGCAGGAAGCGGTCTTGAATATAGCGATGAGAAAGCTCTACACAAAGGCGAATTGCTTCGTCTGTATAAGTTACTTCATGGAATTTTTCGTATTTGTCTTTAATGCCATTTAAGATTTTAATGGCAGATGAAACAGATGGCTCTGAAACTTGAATCGGCTGGAATCTTCGCTCTAAAGCTGCATCTTTTTCAATTTGGCGATATTCTTTTAATGTGGTAGCGCCGATAATATGAAGCTCCCCGCGTGCAAGCGCTGGTTTTAAAATATTTCCTGCATCCATGGATCCTTCTGCAGAGCCGGCTCCTACAAGCTGATGGATTTCATCGATAAATACAATTACATTTTTTCTTTCTTGGATTTCATGGATAATTTGTTTCATTCGCTCTTCAAACTGTCCGCGAATACCTGTGTTTGTCACAAGTGATGCAACATCCAATAAATAAATTTCTTTGTTTTTTAATTTTTTTGGTACAGAACCTTCGACGATTTTTAATGCCAATCCTTCAGCAATGGCTGTTTTGCCGACACCAGGCTCCCCAATTAAAACAGGATTATTTTTATTTCTTCTATTTAATATTTCAATTACTCGTTCTATTTCATTATCTCTTCCTATTACAGGATCTATTAATCCAGCTTTAGCAATAGTATTTAAATTTTTCCCATACTTATCTAAGAAACTGTTGCTATTATTAGAAGGAGCTTGATTAGCTGACTTCATTGCCCCTGATTGATGTTGATTAAATGATTTAAATAATTCATCAAAAGGGGAAGGCTGGAAAAACATTGCATTAGGATTAGATGTCATTTTTTGTTTCTCTTTTTGATAACAACTATGGCAAATGTTCACTTTATGACTTTCATTGTTTGTAAAGTACTGTAGACTCACGTTTGCGTTGTTTTCTTGACAAATTTGACATTTCATAAATAGTTCCTCCTTTTGAGTTTGATCAACTTTGACCTTTATGAGGCTATTATACTTTGACCTTTTTTGACTTTCAAGCTTTTTGCTTGTAGAAAAATGTGGAATTTTTGCAAAGCAACACTGATTCTGCAAAAATCTTTGTTCCATTATGTAAAAATACTGCGAATAAATCAACAAAAAAGCTCGTCTTTGTTTGTCCTCTTTGACATATAGTTAAAAGAAGGAGGGACTGGGATGAAAAGTAAATGGAGTGCAGCCTTTCAATTAGCCGCTGTATATGTTGGAACAGTTGTTGGTGCCGGTTTTGCAACAGGAAAAGAAATTGTAGAGTTTTTTTCCCAGTTTGGTTTTATCGGACTTATTGGCATTGTAATCAGCGGTGTTATTTTCAGCTATTTTGGATCGAAATTAATGAGGATTTCTGTGAAAATAAAAGCAAAATCTTATCAGGAGTTTACGATTTTTTTATTTGGAAGATGGATGGGGACATTCATCAATATGATTATGCTGATTATGCTGATTGGTGTTTGTGCAGTCATGCTGTCTGGCGCTGGGGCAGTATTTGAAGAGCAATTGGGGTTTTCTAAAGCAACTGGCGTTATTTTTACAATTGTTTTATCAATATTAGTTATGACAGTAGGAATGAAGGGATTATTTGCTGTTAATACATTTGTTGTGCCGATTATGATCAGCTTTAGTTTTATTTTGTTTTTTTACACGATTCAAATGCCTGATTTTGTCTCCCATGTATGGATAGAGAAAAATAGCAGCTGGAAGGCCTTTGCTTCGCCGTTTTCTTACACAGCACTCAATTTATCGCTGGCGATTGCTGTACTGGTGCCTGCTGCCTCGGAAATAGGAGATGATGATATTGTAAAATGGGGCGGGGTATTAGGCGGCGTTGCCTTAACGCTTATTTTAATTTCCAGTCATTTTACGCTTATTATGCTAGAGGATGTTGATCATTATGCCATACCAATGGCAACTATTATGAGGGAGCTTGCACCAAGCCTTTCTTGGGTGTATATTCTCGTGATTTATGGAGAAATATTTACATCGGTGATCGGCAATGTTTATGGGTTAGAGAGGCAGCTGCGAGGATATATTAAAATTCCAAGCATTATGATTATTGCAGGAATCTTTTTTATTTCCTATGCAATCAGCTTTATTCATTATGGAACATTGCTTTCTTGGCTATATCCCTTATTTGGCTATATCAGTTTGGTTTTTCTGCTGCTTTTGGCAATTAAACCTATTCCACAAAATTAAAGCTGTCTTTACATAAAAAGAGGCAAACTCCAAAACAGCCCAAAGAGGCTTTTGTTTTAGACGCTTGCCTTTTATCTATGCTAATAATTAGTTAATGAGAGCTTGCAGAGGTGATGGGATGCGGCCGCCCCGGTCAATTAACTTAGCGGAACTGAATGGATTTACTCCCATCACTGGAGCACGACCTAATAATCCTCCGAATTCTACCATTTCTCCTTCGTTTTTTCCTGGAACAGGAATAACGCGTACAGCAGTTGTTTTTTTGTTAATCATGCCAATTGCTGCTTCATCAGCTATGATAGCAGATAAAGTGGCAGGTGTTGCATCTCCTGTCAAAGCAATCATATCAAGACCAACAGAGCACACACATGTCATCGCTTCTAGTTTGGATAAAGTTAAGCTATTGTCCATAATGCCGCGAATCATGCCATTGTCTTCACTTACAGGAATAAAGGCGCCGCTTAAGCCGCCAACATAAGAGCTCGCCATTGCTCCTCCTTTTTTGACAGCATCATTCATTAAAGCAAGTGCAGCAATTGTTCCATGTGTTCCGACACGCTCTAATCCTATTTCTTCTAAGATTTCCGCAACGCTGTCATTAATAGCATTTGTTGGTGCAAGGGAAAGGTCCATAATGCCAAAAGGCACACCTAATCTCTCTGCAACAACACGGCCAATTAATTCCCCTGCGCGCGTAATTTTAAAGGTTGTTTTTTTTATTACATCAGAAACTTCGCCTAGGTCGGCTTCGGGGTATTTTTTTAGAGCATTTAATACCACGCCAGGACCGCTCACGCCCACATTAATAACGACTTCTCCTTCTCCGGCGCCGTGAAAGGCACCAGCCATAAAGGGATTATCTTCCACAGGGTTGCAGAAAACAACAAGTTTTGCACAGGCCAATCCATTGGTATCTTTTGTTTTTTCTGCCGCTTCTTTAATGATGATGCCCATTTGCTTAACAGCATCCATATTAATTCCAGTTCTTGTTGTTGCAACAGAAACAGAAGCGCAAACTCTATCTGTAACCGTTAATGCTTCCGGCAGGGCATCTAGAAGTGTTTGATCTGCCTTTGAGATGCCCTTATGAACAAGCGCAGAATATCCGCCAATAAAGTCAACGTTTAAATCTTTTGCTGCTTTATCCAATGTTTTTGCAAGTTCAACCGCCTGCTCGACGGTTGCATGTCCTAGAATTTCGGCAATTGGTGTAATGGATATGCGTTTGTTGATAATAGGAATGCCGTATTCTTTTTCAACCGACTCTGCTACTTTTGTTAAGTTGCTTGCATATGTAGTGATTTTTTTATATACAGCATCATTCATTTTATCAAAATCAGAATCTGCACAGTCATATAGACTAATTCCCATTGTAACCGTTCGAATATCAAGGTTTTCCATTTGAACCATATTGATGGTTTCCATCATTTCATTTAATGCGATTTTCATTTAATATCCTCCGTCCTTACACGCGATGCATGGATTGAAAAATTTCTTCCAGCTGAATATTGATCTTTAATTGAAGTTCGTTGCCAAGTGCATCCAATTGGCTGCGCAACTCATCTAAATTATCATTATTTGTAACATCTACAAGCATCATCATTGTGAAAAAGTCTTGCAGAATAGTTTGGCTAATATCGAGAATATTAATGTTATTTTGAGAAATTATAGTTGTTACTTTACTGATGATACCAACTTGGTCTTTTCCGATTACACTTACAACTGCACGGCGCTGCTGCATGAAAGTCACCTCATTTAAGTTTCTTTTTGTTGGCTAAATTACTTTATTGGAATAATAGTATGTTTAGCAAAACAGATTTAAAATATTTGTTATAAGATCATATAGTATGTGATTTCGCAAAATGATGGATGCTTTTTCATGTGGAATCATGAACATGAAAAAAGATTGGAGCATCTCCAATCTTCTAGGCAAGCTAACATCCAGAATAACAAATTCAGTACCCAACGGTAGTATGTACATGTTACTCTTCTGTCCTTTTACCTGAGATTGTGAATCCTTCGGTGCCGCTGCTGCGGTCTCTCCAGAAGCGGCTCCTGCTATAGTTTTATCCATAACACTCATCGCTAAAGCTTTATATATGAAATATAATGTGATGGTATCAGTTTTTTCCTAGATGGTCAACAAGAAAAGAAAAACAATTTTAAAAAGTAAAACAATAAGGTAATGGCAAATGATAAAAGGGATAAAAAAAGAGCAAGTGGATTATTCTAATGAATATACGAAAGGGGGATGAAAGATGTCTAAATCGCAAAGAGAGCAAGAAAGAGAATGGACTGTGCGCAAACAAAAACAAAAGCCGCATGGAAAAGTAAAAACAAAAAAAGAACTTGCAGAAGAATAATTTTATAAAAGAGTGTTAGACCTGCTTTTTATTCTGCTGATGGAAAGGTAAAAAAACACGCTAAAGCGGGGAAATGATTATCCCCGCTCATAGTATCAAAAATTTTTGTAAATGCTGCAAGATTCTAGATCAGAATAGATGGAAAAAAAATCAGAAGCTAATCTTTATAAAGGCTTTTGTTCTTTATTATCTATTCCAAATAATAAGAAAAAAGCGTTTACATTCAGTTGTTTTCTTCTAATTAAAGCACTGCTTTTTGCTGCTATTTAATAACTGTATAGTTTTTATGGTTTACAACTGTTCTTTGCTCTAATTCAAGATCACGATAATTGTTCATATAGGTTAAATCAACAATTACAGAATTTTCATTAACCTTTTCGACAATTCCTTGTAATCCTCTAAATTCAATTATACTTCCAACCTCGGCTTTTTTCACTTTACTTCCACTCCTTGCATTCTAAATTGTATATAAATTCTGTATTTATAGTTTGCACTATCAGAATTCATTCGTAAAGAAATATGAATTGCTTCCACTGCCAGCAACACTTAAAATATACATATACTATGATAATATGCTGTATTTTGTGCGCATATGCTTATGGCTGAATGAGCGAATAAATTAAGAAAAAGTTTTTCACTAAAATAATATTAAGGATAATTATACCATGAGATGGTCGGTGAATTACTTTGAAAAAGTCGACATTTACTAACAATATTCTACAATGCTGAAAGGAGTTGTTGTCATGGAGGAGAAGGAGATTCTTGCTTTATTGGAACAATTGAAAAATGGGGAAGTCGAAGAAGTGACCATAAAAAAGGAGGATTTCCTGCCATTTCGCCAGCATCTTGTCAGAAGAAGCGATTTTAAGCATTTTCGCGGAATTGCTTTAAGAGGCGGAGGTGTGACATATACTTATTTATCAACACCAAGAAGCTAAACAGCGCAATAAAAACCCGGAAGGGGAGAACTGGAAAAAACTTCTTATTTCCAGTCTTTTGGCATCATTTAAAAGCTTTTTTGGAACGGAGCGATTTTGCATACTCTTTTATTTCTTTAATAATTTCTTCCTGCTTTTCTTGCGTATTTTGAGCATTAAATCCATATATATATCTATTTAAATAGTTTTTCTTCCAAGTAATATTGCCTGGAATGGAAATTTGTTTGTTTTTTATGAGAAATGTAATATAGAACAGAATACGCTCATCCCTTACTGGCAAATCTAAATGAGAGGAAAATTTAACCCCATTTGGACTAATATCGATAATGCTTGCTTTGCCTTTATTGGAAGTTGCTTCACTGTCTAATTGTTTAAAAGTAAACTCTGCATCAATTGGTTCTGGAAATACATAGCGGAATGGTTCTTCTCGTTTATATTTCATGTTTCTTCACCACGGCTTTTTGTTTTATTGGTAAAAAAGGATAAAAACTGAGTATTTGGGTTCTTCTTTTTGTCGCTGTTTAACGGGTTTATCCGCCGCTGATTGAAGTTTCAGTTTATTAAATTTTATCCGATTTTAGCACTTGCTACCTTTAAATATATGACAACTTCGTTAAATATAAAATGATTATTTTTCTTTGAAAAAGATTTTTTGATTGTCTCCTAAAGAAAGAAATGCTATTCTTTTTTTGAGATGTTATCAAAATAAACTTAAAAACCTACATAATCGTTTTAAATTCCCTACATTATTTTTGGGAAATAAGAAGAAAATATAATAGTCAAATGTACAGATTTGATAGAAAAGCTAAATATAAGGGATCGAATAAAAAAGGGCAGTTTACAACTATATCTGATTAATTATATAGTATTTAGTGGTTAGAATAAATCTTGGCTAGTATTAAGGGTATTTAAGTTTAGCTGTTAAGATTACGTAAGACATCTTATTTAATTTTTTTATAAAAAGGAGTTTGATTTACCAATGATAGTAAAAGAATTTAAAGTTATAGCAGATACAGGAATCCATGCTCGTCCAGCAACACTTTTAGTACAAGCTGCAAGCAAATTTGATTCTGAAATTCAATTAGAATATAAAGGGAAAAAAGTAAACCTTAAATCCATTATGGGTGTAATGTCATTAGGTATTGGTCAAGGGGCAGATATTGCAATTAGTGCTGAAGGCAACGATGAGCAGGATGCAATTAATGGTTTAGCAGAAACTTTAAAAACAGAAGGCTTGGCAGAATAATGAGTTTCTTACAAGGAATCGCAGCATCCAGTGGAATTGCTATTGCAAAAGCATATCGTCTAGTAGAACCAAACCTTTCATTTGAAAAAACAACGATTGATAATGCTGAAAATGAAATCAGTCGTTTTCAAGAAGCATTAAACAAATCAAAAGGTGAGTTAGACGCTATCCGCGAAAAAGCAAACAAGGAGCTTGGTGCGGATAAAGCCGCTATTTTTGAAGCCCATTTATTAGTATTAAGTGATCCTGAACTAATTGCCCCTATTGAAGACAAAATTAAAACAGAATCTGTGAATGCAGAATTTGCGCTAAAAGAAACTACTGATATGTTTATTACTATGTTTGAATCAATGGATAATGAATATATGAGAGAACGTGCAGCAGATATTCGCGACGTTACAAAACGTGTGCTTGCCCATTTATTAGGCGTGCATTTAGCAAATCCAAGCATGATTTCTGAAGAAGTGGTAGTAGTGGCAGAGGATTTAACTCCATCTGATACTGCTCAATTAAATCGTCAGTTTGTTAAAGGTTTTACAACAGATATTGGCGGAAGAACATCACATTCAGCAATCATGGCTCGTTCCTTAGAAATTCCTGCTGTTGTGGGAACAAAAAAAGCAACAGAAGAAATCCAAAATGGCGATTTAGTTATTGTGGATGGATTAAAAGGTGAAATTCACATTAATCCAACACCAGAACTAGTAGCAAGCTATGAAAAAACAGCTGCACAATATGAAGAACAAAAAGCAGAATGGGCTAAACTTGTGAATGAAAAAACAGTTAGCGCTGACGGAGTTCATGTAGAATTGGCAGCAAATATTGGTACACCGAATGATTTAGAAGGTGTTATTAATAATGGTGGAGAAGCTGTTGGTTTATACCGTACAGAATTCTTGTACATGGGAAGAGATCAGCTTCCGACTGAAGATGAGCAATTTGAATCTTATAAAGCGGTTCTTGAAGGCATGAAAGGGAAACCAGTGGTTGTTCGTACATTGGATATCGGCGGAGATAAAGAGCTTCCATATTTAGATTTGCCAAAAGAAATGAACCCGTTCCTTGGCTTCCGCGCTATTCGTTTATGCTTAGAGGAGCAGGATATTTTCCGTACACAATTAAGAGCATTGCTTCGTGCAAGCTCATATGGAAACTTAAAAATCATGTTCCCGATGATTGCAACATTAAATGAATTCCGTGCTGCAAAAGCGCTTTTAGAAGAAGAAAAAGCAAACTTAATTGCAGAAGGAACAAAAGTGGCAGATAAGATTGAACTTGGAATTATGGTAGAGATTCCTTCAACAGCAGTTCTTGCAGACCAATTTGCAAAAGAAGTAGATTTCTTTAGCATTGGAACAAATGATTTGATCCAATACACAATGGCTGCAGACCGTATGAACGAAAGAGTATCTTATTTATACCAACCATACAACCCATCTATTTTACGTTTAATTAAAATGGTGATTGATGCTGCACATAAAGAAGGCAAATGGGCTGGAATGTGTGGAGAAATGGCTGGAGACGAAACAGCAATTCCATTGTTGTTAGGTTTAGGATTAGATGAATTCTCTATGAGTGCTACATCTATCTTAAAAGCAAGATCTCAAATCTTACATCTGTCTAAAACTGAAATGGAAGAATTGGCAGCAAAAGCATTACAAATGTCTACAACAGATGAAGTAATGGAAGCTGTTAAAGCAGCTGCAAAACTTTCATAAAAAATATTGTAAATAATGTTTATTTACAGTAAAAAAGGGTAAAAATAAAATCAGCACAGGCAATTATGGATTTTTAAAGTTGCTTTAGGGCTATTCTCATTTTCCCCTTTTTGACCGACTGATCCTTTAGGAGCAGTCGGCTTTTTTATTGCTTTTTTTAAAGCTTGTTGTTTTTAGAGAAAGTGCAGACAAATGCAAAAAGACATATGAATTTTTTTGTTTTTGTCAAAAAAGCTTTTCTATTTAAGAGAACGATCAGCATACCCAAAAATTTATCACTATTTAATGGGTTTCCCTGCTTAAGGGATGATGGGAGAAAAGAAGAAATCTAAGTGGGAAAAAGCTTATCTGTAAAAGCCTGATTGTTAATTTGCTTTTATTTCTTTACGGAATGTCCATATTCATAATAGATGATTCGTGCTATCATTAATTAGAATACATAAATAGAAATAGATCATTACTATTAAGGAGTGTGAAATGATATGGTAACACAAGAAAATAGTATAATTGGATTTGTTGGTACAGGCGTTATGGGAAGCAGCATGGCGAAAAATTTGCTGAACAAAGGATATAGGGTAGTTGTCTATAACAGGACAAAACAAAAAGCGGAAGAGTTGCTGTCTTTAGGAGCAAAATGGGCAGATACACCAAAAGAAGTTGCTGAAAAAGCAGCTATTATTATTACAATTGTTGGGTATCCATCTGATGTGGAAGAAGTTTATCTTGGCGAAGATGGCATCTTATCCAATGCTAAAGAAGGCAGCTATACAATTGATATGACAACATCTACACCAAGCTTAGCGAAAAGGCTATTTGAAGAAGGAAAAAAACGTAGCATTTATGTAATGGATGCCCCGGTATCAGGTGGAGATATTGGTGCAAAAGAAGGAAAACTCTCCATTATGGTTGGTGGAGAAGAAATGAGTTTTAAAGCGCTGATCCCAGTTTTTGAAATATTAGGTACCAATATTGTATATCAGGGAGAAGCTGGCGCCGGTCAGCATACAAAAATGTGCAATCAAATAGCGATTGCTTCTAATATGATCGGTGTTTGTGAAGCAATTGTTTATGCCCAAAAGGCAGGATTAAATCCAGATACTGTTCTGAAAAGCATATCTACTGGGGCTGCAGGCAGTTTTTCTTTAAGCAATCTTGCCCCTCGAATGATTAAAGGTGATTTTGAACCAGGTTTTTATATTAAGCACTTTATCAAAGATATGCGCATTGCTTTGGAAGAAGCAAAGTTAATGGGGATGGATACCCCTGGTCTGGAGCTTGCCGAAAATCTATACAGCAGATTGGCGAAGCTTGGAGAAGAGGAAAGCGGCACACAAGCACTTTATAAATATTATCAGCAATATAGCAATTCAGCTATATAAGCAAAATAAAAGGAGAAGCATTTAGATTCTAATGCTTCTCCTTTTTATATGCAATGAATGAAAAAAAGAGCTAAAGGGTCAGTAGCCATAATCCCAATCAATTTCATCTTCACAAAAGTAGGACAATCTTGCCCCTCGAAAAGGTATAAATTTATTTGCTTTAGAAATCTGCCATAATTGATAATCCGCTATATCAATATTTTCTAAAAACGTAACAGATGAATCTTTATGAAAAAGAATAGCAGTGCCTGTCATGGTTTTCTCCCCTCTCTTTATTTAAGTGAGCTGTAGAATAGTCTGTTTATTTTAATAGAAGGTGAATTACTTTATATATATATCGTATTCTGCTTGCATAAAAACGTCTAGATGATTGTTATGTTATTCACAAAATTGTAATTAATTTTAAAAAAGTAATAGGATTCTGGCATGTTGCAGAATGGACTGAACTTGGTGGCAGCTAGAAGTTTCTTTTGCTCGTTTACATGAAGAAGGAGAAACTGGAATAGTATGAATAAAGGGAGTTAAATAAAAACATATAAGGAGAAGTGATGATGGCAGAGCAGTTAAATAAAAGGAGCAGTAAAAAAGGAATAGCACTATACCTTTCTTTGCCGGTATTATCGTGGGCCATATATGATGCAGCGAACACGATTTTTTCCTCTAATATCAATACAATCTTTTTTCCGCTTTATTTACAGGAAATGGTTGGTTCTGATGAAATGCGAAACCAATTGGCAAGTACGTTTATTTCTTATGCAAATGCAGTGGCAAGTCTTTTATTAGTTATATTTTCTCCCCTATTTGGTGTAATGATGGATCGTACTGGCAAAAAAAAGAAATATATTATTTTATTCACATTGTTTGCAGTAGGTTGTACTGCTGGGATGGGAATAAGTGCAAGCAGCCACTTTTCCACAATGATTTTATCCATGCCCCTGTCTTTATTTTTGGTTATACTTCTTTTTGTGCTTGCGAAGTTTTTTTATCATTCGAGTTTAGTATTTTATGATAATAGCATTTCTGACTTAGGGACAAAAGAACAGATTCCCGTGATTTCAGGATTTGGTGTGGCAGTAGGATATTTAGGGACTTTAATTGGATTAGTTGTTTATTTATTTGTAGAAGATGGAAAATTTCATCAAGCTTTTCTTCCTACCGCGTTGTTATTTTTTCTTTTTTCTTTGCCTTTGTTTTTCTTTATGCAAGAAACGCAAGCAGAAAAGAGAGCCTCATTTTCCCTTTTTTCCGGATATAAAGATATTTGCGAAACATTTAGGCAAATAAAAACCTATAGGGAAATTTTTCTATTTATGATTGCCTATTTTTTCTTAAATGATGCGATTGCTACGACGGTTGCAATGATGGCCGTATATGCAAAAGCTGTCGTTGGATTTAATACAGATCAATTTATTTTGCTTTATTTAGTTTCCACTGTTTCAAGCATTATTGGCTCTTTTTTGTTTGGTCATATTGCCAAATATAAAGGATCTTACCTATCTGTAAAATATGTTGGTGTACTGTTAATTATGGCATTGGTTATAGCGACATTTGCTTTTAGCGAGTCCTTATTTTGGATTGCAGGAAGCATGTTTGGAGTAGCATTAGGAAGCATGTGGGTCACTACAAGGGCTTATATTGTGGAAATAACGCCAGACGAAAAAAGAGGGCAATTTTTTGGTTTATTTGCTTTTTCAGGAAAAGTTTCTTCTGTAATCGGCCCTTTTTTGTATGGTACAGTAACTCTTCTTTTTGCAGACCTAGGTGCACTTGCAAGCAGATTGGCTTTGGGATCTCTTATTGTTTTAACGATGATTGGTTTATATGTGCATTCTCTTATTAGAGAATAGTTGGCAATGGAAGGAATATTCTTGTAATTATTTATAAAGAAAGGGAGAATTTTTCTTCAGAAACATAAAAAACAGTCGATAAATAGAGTATATATTTTTATTTTGTATTGTTTGTTATTCAGATAATAAGCAGGGAAAGTAATTAAAATAGGATCATTCATGAAGATTTTGCGGGCAAGTTTCATTTTTCATGCCCCTTGCTTAATTTCTTAGGCGAGGGGGCAAAAGCCCGTTAAATAGGGAGAAAGTTTCTAAAGAAGGGGTAGGAGAATGGAATGAAGAATGAAAGAGGAATTCTGTTAGAGAGTGGTACAAATGAACTGGAAATTGTAGAATTTTCAGTTGGCAATAATAAATTTGGCATTAATGTTATTAAAGTAAAAGAAATTATTAATCCTGTTTCTGTTATTCCAATTCCTCACTCTCATCCTTATGTAGATGGGATTATAGAGTTAAGGGGAGAAGTGCTGCCGGTTGTTAGTTTAGCCAATGTATTAGGCTATCCGCCTTCAAGTACTCCTGAAAAAGATAAATTTATTGTTTCTGAGTTTAATAAAATGAAAATTATTTTTCATGTCCACCATGTAAACCAAATTCATCGTATTTCTTGGGAGAATATTGAAAAACCTACAGGAATGTATCAAGGGGCAGACAGTCAAATCATTGGAGTCATTAAATTTGCTGGAGAAATGATTTTACTATTAGATTTTGAAAAAATATTAGTGGATATTAACCCAGATTCAGGCATCAATGTGCAGCAAGTGAAAAAACTAGGTAAAAGAGGACGCAGCAATAAACGGCTAGTGGTCGTGGAAGATTCGCCGATGCTGCGAAAGCTATTGGAAGATACGCTTGTAGAAGCGGGATTTTACAATATAGAGTTTTTTGAAAATGGACAGGATGCACTAAATTATTTGGAACAGGAATGTCAACAGAAAAATATTGAGGATATCGTACAATTAATTATTACCGATATTGAAATGCCGCAAATGGATGGGCATCATTTAACAAAAAGAATAAAAGATAATCCTCAATTGGCGCATCTTCCAGTTATTATTTTTTCTTCTTTAATTACAGAAGATCTGAGACATAAAGGGCAGAAGGTTGGAGCAAATGGACAAGTAAGCAAACCAGATATTGCAGAATTGATTTTATTAGTGGATGAACATATATTGTAGTTTTCCAAATGGAGCTCTGGGTTAGGGAAAAGGCTTTTGGGCTTAAAATTCAGTTGCTTCTATCAATTCTAATGGATTCATTGATAGGGACATGTAAAAACACGGTGAAAGTTTAATAGCTCTCACCGAGTTTTTTAAATACAGGTTTTTCATATTTTTTTCTTCTGTTATTATTGTTTGGAGATATTTCTTTTAAGCCGGTGTAATGAATGAGAAGTTTTTTTGCTTGGTTTAAGGAAATAGTTGATTTTGGATTTCGGACGTCAGTGCGTAAGGCACCTAAATGAGGCAAGTCACGGAAATCTTGTTTGGTGGGAGGTAAATGAAACATATACTTTCCGCATTCGATTAAAATGTCTGATTGCTGCTGGCTATTTTTTGGATTGCTGGAGAAGTGGAGTCCAATCTTTTTTGCTTTCCCTTCTTTAAGTAGTTTTTCCAGACTGTTTTGTTTTAGCTTGTAAAGAAATTTTGGATCGGTGGCTGTTTTTGCATGACGATTTACAACAAAAATAGCTTGAGTAAGATTATCGATTGTTGGCTGCAAATTTGTTTTAAATGGCTGATTTTTATTCATTCCATTATTAACTCCTTTCACAATAGGTATAGAATACAAGCTATTATACTATTTTTATACAAGAAAAGAAATGCTTTAAAAAGAGTGTTTTTTTACTATTAGAATTTTTGAAAAGCGCGAGGGGTTTTTTTGTTTTTTCTCTAGCTCCTGATAAAGGCGGATTAACCAGTGCTTTATCTCTCCTGTTTATTTGTAGAGCTAGGAAGTTAAATAAAAACAGGTGTTTGATGGAATAGATAGTCCCTTTTCTATTACAGCTAAAAGAATATACATATATTTTAACATCTTATGGAAAATATGACTAATTTCCCAAGGGAACCACTTGGCCATTTATTTAGTCATTGTATTTTGCATAGATGATAAGGGGGAGTTGGAATGGAGAAAAATAACAATTTAGTAGCGCATCTAGATAAAAAAAGTGCTGAATCAGATAAATTAGAGCGCATTATGTTTGACATTATATTTAAACATATAAAAGATTGCATTTTTGTAATGAAGGCAGAGCCTGGACCAATTTTTCGCTACATTTTTGTAAATGAGGAAGCGTATAAATGCATAGAAATTCCGCGGAACTTTATTGGGAAAACAATGAAAGAGACATTGAAACAAGAAATATATGACAAGCTTCAGGAAGCATATAGCAAGGTTTACTATCAAAAAAAAGAGCATGTTTTTATTGAGGAGTTTACAAGAGACGGAAGCAGTTGTTATGGAGAATGTGTTTTGACGCCTATATTTGATGAAAATAGCAATGTAAGATTTATTGTGGGAGTTACAAGAGATATTACGAAGCTAGTGGTGGAAAAAAGAAAGCTGATAGAAAGCGAACAGCATTATCAATCGATTGTTGAGCATAATTTAGATGCAATTGTTACAGTGGATTTAGCGGGTAGCATTCATAAAATTAATCCGGCAGCACAAATAATGATGGGCTGTTCCGGTGAGCAAATAATAAATCAAAAGATATTTCAGTTGTTTGCAGGAAAAAAGGCTTTTCTATTTGAACAATTGTTTGCCGAGTGTCAAGCGACAAAAACATCGCGATCATTAAATTGCCTTTTAACCCGAAAGAATGGCAGTTTACCTGTCCATATTAAAATGGTTCCAAGTGTTGTTTATCAAAAAATGCATAGAATTTATATTATCATGAAAGATGTATCAGAAAAAACAAAATCAGCTGAAAAAATTCGATTTTTAGCATTCCACGATCAATTAACGGGCCTTTATAATCGAAGAGCGCTTTTAGAGGATTTGCAGCATGAAATAAAAAAAGCAAAGGCAAACGGCAGCCAGTTTGCTTTGCTGACAATTGATCTCGATCGTTTTAAATATATTAATGATACCTTTGGCCATATTGTTGGCGATCAGATTTTAATAAAAGTGTCGGAACGTTTGCTGGAATTTGCGGATGACCATTTAATCGTTTTTCGCCAAGGAGGCGATGAATTTAATATTTTGCTTGTTGAGACATCTAAAGAAGAGACGAGCCTTCTTGCGGAAAGCATTTTGTCGCGCTTCAACGAATCCTTTTGTCTGGACTCACAAGAATATTATATTACGCCAAGCATTGGGATAAGCATGTTTTCTTTAGATGAAAATGATGCAGAAACTTTAATTAAAAATGCGGACGAAGCACTTTTTCGGGTAAAGGAACGAGGAAAAGCCCATTATCAATTTTACCGTTCTGAAATGAATAAAAAAGGAAAAAATGTGGTATCCCTTGAGGCGAATTTAAGAAAAGCGATACAGCGGAATGAACTGACCCTATATTATCAGCCGCAAATAAATCTTAAAAATAAAGACTGCAACAGTTTTGAAGCACTTTTAAGATGGAAAAGCCCCGCATTAGGCTTTATATCGCCTGCTGATTTTATTCCATTGGCAGAGGAGACAGGATTGATCATTCCGATTGGAAATTGGGTAATCGAGACAGCCTGCAAGCAAATAAAAAATTGGAGCAAGCAGTTTAATAAAGAAATTCGGGTTGCTGTAAATATCTCGCCTAAACAATTTCAGCAGCCCGGTTTTATTGAGATGGTCAAAAATTGTTTAAATAAATATTCGATTGATCCGTCTGCTCTAGAAATTGAAATAACAGAAGGGGCCATGCAAAATACAATGGAAGCCATTCCCGTTCTGAAGGGATTAAAAGATCTGGGAGTAATCATTTCAGTAGACGATTTTGGTACCGGGTACTCCTCTTTAAGTTATATAAAACAATTTCCCATTGATATATTGAAAATAGATCAATCGTTTGTAAAAGATGTTTTGAAAAATGATAAAGATGCGGCTATTACTACGACAATCATTCACTTGGGTCAAAATTTAGGAATGGAAGTCATTGCAGAAGGGGTGGAAAGCAAAGAGCAAGCAGACTTTTTATTGGAAGCTAATTGTTATAAAGCACAAGGTTTCTATTTTTCCAAACCTTTATCTGGAGAGGAAATAAATCAATTATTTAAGCATCAAATTTTTCCTAATAACATAAATATAAAATAGAGAGAAACATGAGTGTAAGCAGCATCTCTAGGAACACCATAAGAAGTGCATGCAGCATGCTAGACCTTATCTTTGAAGCATAGATAAGGTCTAGCGCCAATTTCCGCTATTGATAGCTGATTGCTCTTGATTTAAGAGCATGCCAAGATTTAATGAATTGGTGTTTATCTACTCTAACGCTTTTTCTTCCTGACAAAGGATCATTTAAAAATACAAAGTTTTTATTATAGCCGACTAAAACAACCGCATGCAAGTCAAGTGGTGTTTTTATCGTTTTTCCATGATGCTCCCAAGATTCCCATCTATCTGGAAGACGATAATCTCCTGTTGTCCAGACAACTACAGGAAATCCTTGTTTAACATGGTTTTCAATTTGTGTAAAAGGTTGTGCTGTTAAATTAACGGCACGATTGGGAAGATAAACATTCACTAAATCCTCCATTGGTTTATCAAAAACAGCATAGCCAGCAGTTCTCCCTGTCATATCGCCAACAAATCCTACAGCAGGATCACCCCACTTCAGAATATTTCCTTGTTTTTTAACAAGTGAATCAGAATCTTTTTTGATTTTTTTATATAAATCCATTTTTGATACATGGACTCCCGCATAATTTAAGACCATCGTTAAACTGGTTACTTCGCAGCCATATCTTAGTTCAGGGTTTTGTTTAACTAAAGGAACATTTAATAAAATGGATGTATTGGCAGCGACAGAAATAGACTCTTTTATTTCGAGAGGCTGTGCTGATTTATTTATCATATCATTTTCTGCTGGATCCCATATGAATGGGAAATTGCTTAAACTCAAGGCTAAATACAATAATGTAAATTGGTGCATAGGATACCTCTTTTCCCTATGCCGACTCCTACAGTTAGAATAGTCTATTGCATCATTTTTTATTTTAAAATAATTTTTCCATTATAGTATTTTACATCCTGTCCTTTTTGGCTGCAAAAGAAAAAATGCATAAGCAAACAGGGACATAAATATTGCAGAATATTGTGTTATTATCAGATAAATTCCTGTAGATTTATGATATAATTAGTCATTATTTGGAGGGGGGCTATCAAAATATGGACGCTTTGGATATTTTGACGGATTTAGACAATGTCATCCCTTTTTTTCAGGCAATATTCAGTGCAGATGGGCATACGGTAATTGGATATGAGATATTAGGGCGTTATCAAATAAATGGTTCATTTGAAAGCTTAGGTCCTTTTTTTATGGATGAAGAAATACCAGAAGAATATAAACTGGAAGTTGATAATGTAGTTATAACAAAAGCTTTGGATAAAGCGCTGGAGCTTGATAAAGATGTTATGCTTTTTATCAACAGAGATGCCGATTTGCTGATGCAAGGTGACGGGGAAAATTTTTTGCAGATGCTTTTATCTTATGAGGAAAAAGGGCTGGAATTAAATCGAATTGTGCTGGAGATATCTGAAAGGAATTATAAAGGTCAATCAGATCATCTAGACCATCTTCTAGTTTATTATAGGACATATGGAATTAAAATAGCCATTGATAAAATGGGGAATGACAGCAGCTATTTGGATAGAATCGGAGAGCTTGCTCCCGATATTTTTAAAATTGATCTATCTGCATTGCGTTCTACGTCCACCTCGCATACGTATCAAAATGTGTTATATTCATTATCCATGCTTGCCCGCAAAATTGGGGCTACTTTGCTGTTTGAAAATATTGAAATGGTATATCAGCTTCAATTTGCTTGGAAAAATGGAGGAAGGTTTTATCAAGGATATTATTTGCATTATCCGGAAGAGCAGTTTGTTGATCGGAATTTGCAAAAAGAGGCATTAAGAAAAGAATTCCATGAGTTTATTTCGTATGAAAAAAAGAAATTGTCGGTTATTTTTGATTTTACCGAAAATCTACAAACCAATATACAAGAATTATTGGGAAGGCATAAAAAGTATAATGACTATGAAGAATTGCTTAAATACCTATCCGATGATCTTTCTAATGTAGCTTTTCGCATGTATGTTTGTGATGAGGATGGCTTTCAAAAATCAGATAATATCTTTAAAGAAAATGCACATTGGGTATTGCAGCCAGAATACAAAGATAAAAATTGGAGCTGGAGGCCTTATTTTTTAGAAAATATCATTAAGATGAGAAATGAAAAAAAAGGCATTCTCTCTGATTTATATAGTGATATTGAAACAGGGGAAACAGTCCGCACTTATTCTTTTCCCCTGAATAATCAGGATTATTTATTTATTGATTTATCATACAATTTTTTAGACCGAATGGGCGTGCTGATAAATTAGATAAAAAACTGACTTTGACAGTCAGTTTTTTTATGTTTAAGCATATGGCAGTGGGGAAAACAAAAAACAGGTCTTCTAATAAATAATTGATCGGAGGAGAAAAAGGTGAATCAAAACACAAAAATAGTAGTCCTTTCTCTTGTTTGTTGTCTTTTTGTTTTGGGTGCTGGTACTAAAAAGTTCGCTGCAGCTGAACAGCTATCTTCAAAAGAGGAAGTCCGGCAGTTTGCAAAAAAGGCTTTTGACGCACAAATTTCGTTATCCGAAAAGGAAAGAAATTTACGGGAAATTGAGCTGATTTTAGCTCCTTATTTTACAGATACATATGCTGATTTATTTTTGCAGAAAAATTTAGTAGGCGAGTCTAATCATTATCAAACATATGGAAGTGATTTTGCTCCATATTATATTCCCTTTTTTTCTTTTTCGGATAAAACAAAAGTTGACTTTGAAGGAAAAGAGGTTTATATGTATGAACTATTTGAACCAAAGGCAGAAAGTCCGCTGGCTTATGAAAGCCGTTATGAAGGTCTTATAATAAGACAAGAAAAAGGGAGCTGGAAAATTGCTGAAAGATGGGAAAATGATGAAATTCGTGCATATATAGAGAAAAAGCAGGTAGAGGAAAGGGAAAACTCATACTGGATAAGTTATTTAAGCACATTAGTTTTTTATCCAGATCAATCAGTGCCAGCACCTTACAGCGATACGGAAAGTAAACGAACACCAAAAGGCTTATTTTATTTTTAAAGAAAGAAGTGTTCCCCAATTTTTAGACCGGAGAAAACTTCTTTATGAAATAAAAGATTAATCGTCAAATCCCAGAGCCGCTTTTAATGCTTCTAGCTGAAAGCCGGTAATGACAGTCTGATTATCTATAACAAATGTAGGTGTAGAATAGGAGTTATAGGTAGTCATTAGTTCTTTTTTTGCTTTAGCATCTTTTTTAATATCTTTTAATTCAAACGAAAACCCTTTTTCTTGCAAAAATAATTTGGCATATTCGCATGGAGGGCAATCAGGCTGTGTGTAAATGGTTATTTTTTTCAAATGCTATTTCTCCCCGACTTATTGTTTACTCTATTTTACCCATTAAGATTTCTAATTTCAATTGTTGGGTTTGCATTTGCTGCAAAATAAAGTGAAACTTCAATCAGTGGGAGGAATTTAAGTTCAAGCTGATTGTCAGCTGAATCAATCAGGCTTTGCTTCTCCCGGCCTAGATTTTTTGTTTTCTTTCATCATCCTTCAAGGCGGGGGAGTGCTGTCTATTAAAGCGCGATGGATTACTTTGAATATTCAAAGTAAACAATTAATAAAAAAGATGAAGATATTTATCATTTTTACTTGGACAAACTTCGCACAATCTTTTATTCTGTTAGTATTGGCATTTACACATAAATAAGAATTTTTAATGTAAAAGGAAAGTGTATAGAAAATTGCTAATAGTGAAACCTAGTTTAATATATAGGTTTGTTTGAAAGGAGAGAGAGTATGTCACAATTACAAGGCATTTTAACGCGTCTGAAAAATTTACAAGAACAAGCAGCTGGAGGAGAACCTACTCAACGTTTTTTTGAGGTGAATGGCGAAAGAAAATGTCAGGTTACATTCCACCCAAAAACAGTTACTTATGAATTAGAAGTGTACAATGATAAAGAAAAACCAAAAAGATATCAGTTTGACAATATTGATATGATTACAATTGAAATTTTTGATCTAATTCAATAAGGAATGAAGGAGGGCTGGCTAGTTTTAGGCAGCCCTTTTGTTTTTTTATCGCCGCCCTCACATTACTGCCGCCTTTTAAAAAGCCCAATCCTCGTACTTGCTTTTTTTTCAGTCACCTCTCATGCGTACATAAAAGGGAATGCATCTGATCATCCTATCAAAGAGGTGAAAAAAATGATGCCTACTGTTATTTGTCCCAATTGTTTAAAAGAGGAACTTTTAAATCAAGTATTAACAGCCCAGTCTAATCAAAATGTTATTTTTCATTGTCAAAATTGTGGCTGTACAATAAAAAATATCGAAACGAGCAAAGGCTAAAAAAAGCATATTGTCGAAGTCTGTGTTAATATATTTATAGAAAATAATTAACCTGAGGTGTTTCGGCGATGATCAGAATGCACAGCGATGAATTTTTAAACAGCACAATAAAAGATTTGATGATACCATCAGAACGAGTGGCACATGTGCAAATGGGCAATAATTTAGAACATGCTTTATTGGTTTTAACGAAAAGCGGCTATACGGCTGTTCCTGTTTTAGATCCAACCTTTAAGCTGCATGGTTTGATTACTACCCCTATTATATTGGATAAAATTATGGGGCTTTCACGGATTGAATTTGAGAAGCTAGAAACGATAAAGGTGCAGGAAGTAATGAATACAGTGTTGCCAAGAGTAAAGAGCAGCCAGTCTGTTTTAGACGCTTTACATTTATTAGTGGATCATCCATTTATATGTGTAGAGGATGAGGCATTTATTTTTGAAGGAATTTTAACAAGAAGAACGATTTTGCAGCGCTTGAATAATCAACTGCAAAGCAATTCAACGGAGTGAAATTTTCTTGTTTACAGCCTTCTCCGTGTTAAAAGGTGAAAACGTTTTCTTTTTTGTTGTTTGCAGGAAGGAATGGGGAAAATCCCCGCTTCATTATTAGGAAAGTCCGGTGTTTTCAGATGGCGTTGTCATTAACAAGCTTTTATAAGAAAAGGACTTTTATCAAGATGCTAAAGTGAAATTTTTTTAGCAGTTAGAGAATAAATGGCAGAGAAAAGAAATATAAAGAGGAAAAATATGTCTACAATTTCTGAATTACAATTATTGACTGTGCTGGCGCAAGAAATGAATATGCGCAAAGCAGCAGAACGGCTTTTTGTTACACAGCCAGCGTTGTCGCAAAGATTGCAAACAATTGAAAAAGAATGGGGTGCCAAGCTTTTTATCCGTTCGCAAAAAGGGCTGGCATTAACGGCTGCAGGAGAAATGGTGACAAAGTTTGCGGCTGAAACAATTGCCAAAGAGGAAAAAGTCAGGGAAGAAATGTTTGCATTGGAAGAAGAAGTGCATGGAACACTAAAGATTGCTGTTGCCAGTATTGTAGGGCAAAACTGGCTTCCATCTGTTTTAAAACGATTTGTGGAAAAATACCCTCAAGCAAAAATATCCCTTGTAACAGGCTGGAGCAGTGAAATCATCAAATCCATCTCAACAGATCATACTCATATCGGCATTATTAGAGGCTCATCTGACTGGAAGGGCGCTAAAATGCATTTATTTGATGATCCCCTTTATTTTGTTGACAGTGAAATTTCAAGCTTTGATCAGCTGTATACGACAAATAGACCATTTATCCAATTTAAAAGCGATTCGAATTATTATGAGGAAATTCAGGTTTGGTGGCATCGCCAGTTTCAAGTGCCACCCCAAAAAACAATTGTGGTTGATCAGATTGAAACATGCAAGCAGCTATCCTTTCATGGAATCGGCTATAGTATTTTGCCTGCCATTGCCTTAAAAGAGGCAACGCAAAACTTGCATAAAATCCCGCTCTGCAATGAGCTTAATCAGCCGATTACAAGAGGCACATGGCTGATAGGATATGAAGCATCTTTTCGATTAAAACAAGTGCAAGCATTTTTGGATATTGTAAAGGAATATCTAGCAGATGCTTCTTCCGGCAGCCAATAACAATTCTTATGAGCGCCTTTATCGTTATCTAATGGTCAATAATGCTCTAGCTAAGGGATGAGAAGAAAAAATGAAAAATCAAGATGGGGAAAACTGCCTTTAAAAAGCCTGATTTTTAGTTGAACTTTATTGGCAGCTAGCGCAAGATGGATCATTTTAAGACTTGCAAGAATAAACAAATTTTTTGCTTGTTTTCACTTCTGTTGTTTGGTAAAGTAATTTCGAGTGTTTCTATACATAATTGAAGGAGAGATAAGCAATGAAAATGATGGATGCAAATGAAATTATTTCATTTATACAAAATAGCACAAAATCAACACCTGTGAAGGTATATGTTAAAGGGGATCTAGCAGATGTAGATTTCGGCGAAAAAGTGCAAACTTTTATCAGCGGAAATAGCGGGGTTGTTTTCGGAGAGTGGTCTGATATTAACGAAGCAATCGAAAAAAACAAAGGCAAAGTAACAGATTTTGTTGTAGAAAATGACCGCAGAAATTCAGCGATTCCTCTATTGGATTTGAAAAACATTAAAGCGCGCATTGAGCCAGGCGCAATTATCCGCGATCAAGTAGAAATTGGCGATAATGCGGTTATTATGATGGGTGCCGTTATTAATATTGGCGCAAGCATTGGCGAAGGTTCTATGATTGATATGGGAGCTATTCTTGGTGGACGAGCTACTGTAGGAAAGAACTGCCATGTTGGCGCTGGAGCTGTATTAGCAGGTGTAATTGAGCCGCCTTCTGCTAAACCAGTAATTATTGAAGATGATGTGCTCATTGGTGCAAATGCAGTAGTGGTAGAAGGAGTATCAGTTGGCAAAGGCTCTGTTGTAGCAGCAGGTGCAATTGTTTTAGAGGATGTTCCAGCAAATACCTTAGTAGCAGGTGCACCGGCACGCGTTATTAAAGAAATTGATGAAAAAACAAAATCAAAAACAGAAATTATGCAAGAGCTTCGTCAATTATAATTACAAAAGAAAAAGGCGTGAAATCATCTGCTTTTAGCATGCGGGCGACCTTGTAGTCAGCTAGTTGATTGAAAAGTATGTTTGTCGGCAGGTTTTAGGCGTGGAATAGATTCCGCGCTTTTTTCGCATATTTTGGAGGGATTTTTATATGGGGAATCATTCTCAGTTTGTTGCAATTAGACGAGATTTGCATCAAATACCAGAACTTGGATTTCAAGAGTTTAAAACACAAGCCTACTTATTGAACGTGATAGCAGCATTGCCGCAGGAACGATTAGAAATAAAAACATGGAAAACAGGCATCTTTGTAAAAGTAAAAGGAACGGCACCAACAAAATTGATCGGCTACCGTGCTGATATTGATGGGTTGCCTATTGTAGAAGAAACAGAGCTTCCTTATGTCTCCGCACATCCTACTCACATGCATGCATGCGGACATGATTTTCATATGAGCATCGCATTAGGCGTATTAACACGTGCTGTAAATACACCGATTAAAGATGATCTGCTCTTTATCTTCCAGCCGGCAGAAGAAGGACCTGGAGGGGCAGAACCAATGCTTACAAGCGATATTATGAAAATATGGATGCCTGATATGATTTTTGCTTTGCATATTGCTCCAGAATATCCAGTTGGAACAATTGCCACAAAACCAGGGCTGCTGTTCGCCAATACTTCGGAGCTGTTTATTGATCTAAAAGGAAAAGGTGGGCATGCTGCCTATCCTCATGAAACAAATGATATGGTGGTTGCTGCCTGTTCCCTTGTTGGACAGCTGCAGTCAATCGTATCAAGAAATATCAATCCTTTAGACAGCGCTGTAGTGACAATTGGAAAAATCACAGGGGGCACTGTGCAAAATGTAATTGCAGAAACAGCACGCTTAGAAGGCACTATGCGCACTCTCTCCAGCGAATCAATGGCAAAGGTCAAAGAAAGGGTTAAATCGCTTGTAAAGGGCATAGAAGTCGGCTATAACTGTGAATGCTCCATTGATTTTGGCGCTGGCTATCATCAAGTCTACAATGAAGAAGAACTGGCAAATGAATTTATAGATTTTATTCAAAACCAACCAGAAGTAAATCTGCATATATGCACAGAAGCGATGACAGGAGAAGATTTTGGCTATATGCTAAAAGAAATCCCTGGGTTCATGTTTTGGCTTGGCGTAGATTCCCCATACGGCTTGCACCATAGCAAATTAAATCCAAATGAAGATGCCATAGATTTTGCCATATCAATGATAGCGAATTATTTGCAGTTTAAAGGAAACAGCTAAAAGAAAAGGATGAAAAAATTAATTATAGTCAAGACCAGAAAGTTGCGGCGGCTGTGCTTGCAATACTTATAAAATGGACTTGCCCATTAGAAAAGGGAAGCCTCTCAATCTGACAGGAGCTTCCCTTTATGTTGTTCTCTGCATAAAGCACAGCATTTTTCTATCTGTGATTTAATGGAAATTCCTCACCTAAGGAAGTATGAAATATTGAGGTATGGAAAAACCTGCTCTTAAAAATCTTGATTAGTTCAACTAACACTTGGTTGAAGATATGAAAAATACCCACACAAGTGAAGTTTCACTTTATTCTGTTGTCATTACTACGGAGGAGGAGGGCGGAAGTTTAATGCCATTTTTATCAAGTGCTTCTTTTACTGCTTGGCGAATCAGCCGTTCAATGGACCATTGTTCGTTATTGATTGTTTTGGCAATAATTCTGATGGTAATGGTAGTCGGTCCTAATGATTGGATACCAATAACATTTGGTCCATCCGTTATCGTTCTATGAGCAGTTTTTATCCCATCACAAACATTCTGCAAAATCTCTAATGTCTGTGCAATATTATTGTCTGCTGAAATAAATACATCCACTAATGCCTGCATGTCCCCTCTAGAGTGATTGCTTAAAGCAGTAATTTCTCTATTTGGCAAATAATTTAGTGTGCCATCGGGAGAACGAAGCTGTGTAGTGCGGAGGCCGATCTGTTCTACAGTGCCTGAAAACTCACCAACCGTAATGGAATCTCCCACATCAAGCTGCTTTTCGAGCAATAAAAAAAATCCAGTGACAATATCGTTTACTAGTCCCTGGGCTCCAATGCCTACTGCAACTCCAATAATACCGGCTCCTGCTAATATGGCAGTTGCCTTAATGCCAAATATTTGCAAAATCGTCACAAATAATATAAATAAAAGCAAATAAGAGACAATATTTAAAGTTAGACTTTCTAGTGTATGTGCTCTGCCGGTTGAAAGGGAATGCTTCTCTTCAAATGCAGCAAACAATTTTTTAATAAAAGAGCGGGCGATTTTTTTTACAAGTATGTAGGCAATCAGAATAAAAAGAAGTCTTAATGCGATGGCGCCTCCTTTAATAAGCAGGTCTTGCCAATCATAGGCTGCTATAGAATGACTCATGGCTTTTAATGTATTCATATATACACTTCCTTTGTTTGCGGGTATATTCATTTATTCCCACACTTAGTTGCCATAAACATATAAATGCTGTTTTAATGTTTTATCTATACAAATTAAAATGGAAAAGATATTATTAATAATAAATCCGTTTAGAAACTGTTTTTAGTAAAGAAGGTTATTGAGAAAGATTGCAAGGGAATATATCTGCTGTGAGTGGATGAATTTGCTAGCTGCAATTTTAATAGTTATTTGTAAAGATAATGTAGTTTTTGAAAGATTTTTTGGAGGTTATAAAATGAAAGTACGCGAGCAAATGCCTGAATTGAATGGTGCAGCACAATGGCTAAATGGAAAATGGACAAAAGCAGATTTGATGGGGGAAAAACCATCAATTGTCCACTTTTGGTCTTTAAGCTGCCATTTATGCAAAAGCGCTATGCCGCAATTAAATCAGTTCAGAGATAAATATAGCGGCAAGTTTAATATGCTGGCTGTACATATCCCAAGATATAAAACTGATTTGGATATAGAAGCCATAAAAAAAGCTGCAGAGGAACAGGGGATTACGCAGCCGATTTTTATTGATAGTGAACATATTTTAGCGCAGTCATTTGAAAATGAATATGTGCCGTCCTACTATGTTTTTGATAAAGATGGAATATTAAGGCATTATCAGGCAGGAAGCGGGAGCGGTAAAATGGAAATGCTGGAACGACGCGTCAAGCATATTCTGGATGAAATGCTTGCTGTAAAATAAGTTAACCGGCTTTAGCATGCAATGGTTGTATTTTCAAACAGATGGAGGATTATTGATTTGAAGAAAGAGTTTGCAGTAATTGGATTAGGAAGATTTGGCGGCAGCATTTGCCGGGAATTAGTGGAGCTTGGCATGGAAGTTATGGTCATTGATAAAAATGAAGAAAAAATTAATGAATTTGCCAATATTGTTTCACATGCGGTCGTTGGAAACTCAGTAGATGAAAATGTGTTAAAAAGTTTAGGAATCCGCAATTTTGAGCATGTCATTGTGGCAATAGGGCTGGATATTCAAGCAAGCATTTTAACTACACTTATTTTAAAAGAAATGGGCGTGAAAAAAATTACGGTGAAAGCCCAAAATGACTATCATGAAAAAGTATTAAAAAAAATAGGAGCCGATCATATTGTTCACCCAGAACGAGATATGGGAAAAAGAATTGCTCATCATATCGTTTCCAACAATGTGCTTGATTATTTAGAACTGTCAGATGAGCACAGCATTGTGGAAATTAAAGCAAGCACAAGGCTCGATGGGCATACAATGATGGATTTAGACATTCGGGCACGCTATGGAATTACAATTGTTGCCATTAAGCGGGGGCAGAATATCGTTGTTTCTCCACAAGCAACGGAGCCGATCAAGGAAAATGATGTGCTAATAGTAATTGGAGCAGATTCGGATATTAACAGATTCGAGAAAAAAGTAATGTCGTAAATTTTGGCATGGAGAAGAAAATAAGAAAAAGCACACCATATTTAATGGGTGCTTTTTTGGCGTAATTAGTTCTACTAACAATCAGCAGGAGATATGGAAACTCCACTGATTGAAGTTTCACTTTATCAGACTTCCATGATGATTGGAAGAATCATTGGTCTTCGTTTCGTTTTTTCATAAAGGAATGGAGACAATGTTTCAATAATTTCATTTTTGATTTCTGACCATTGTGTCGTTTTGCGCTCCATCACTTTGTTTAAATGTTTATTTATTAAACTTTGGGCATCATTAATTAAGTCACCTGATTCACGCATATAAACAAATCCGCGGGAAATTAAATCAGGGCCTGCTGCAATTTTGAAATCTTTCATATTAATGCTGACCACCACAACTACTAGGCCTTCCTCTGAAAGAATACGGCGATCTCTTAAAACAATATTGCCGATATCGCCAATTCCGCTGCCATCAATATAAACAGATCCGGAAGGAATTTTTCCTGCAACCTGTGCCGTATCGCTTGATAGTGCAAGCACTTCTCCATTGTCCATAATAAAACAGTTTTCTTCCAGCACGCCACAATCAACAGCAGTTTCAGAATGGATCTTTTGCATTCTGTATTCACCATGAATCGGCATAAAGAATTTAGGCTTCATTAATCGCAGCATCAATTTTTGTTCTTGCTGACCGCCATGGCCGGATGTATGAATATTATTTAATGGACCATGAATAACCTCTGCGCCAGCACGATACAGCATATTAATCGTTCTGTTTACGCTGATTGTATTTCCTGGAATAGGAGAAGAAGAGAAAACAACGGTGTCCCCAGGAATAATGGAAATTTGGCGATGTGTGCCATTTGCTATCCTGGACATTGCAGCCATCGGTTCTCCTTGGCTTCCTGTACAAAGAATAACTACTTGATTTGCAGGCAGGCGATTAATCTGCTGCGCTTCAATAAACGTTTCTTTTGGCGCTTTAATAAAGCCCAGTTCTAAGCCGATATTAATGGCCGCTTCCATACTTCTCCCGAATACTGCCACCTTTTTGCCGAATTCTACTGCTGCATCGGTAACTTGCTGCAAGCGATAAATATTAGAAGCAAATGTAGCAAAGATAAGTCTGCCTTCTGCTTTTCGGAAGATATCCTGAATGCTGTTGCCGACAAGTCGCTCAGACATTGTAAAGTTTGGAACTTCGCTGTTTGTACTATCCGATAATAGACATAAAACGCCTTCTTTACCTATTTCAGCCATTTTTGTCAGGTTGGCAGGTTCTCCAACTGGCGTAAAGTCGAATTTGAAATCTCCAGTGTGCACAATTTGACCTGGAGGAGTTTTGACAACAATTCCATATGAGTCTGGGATACTATGGGTTGTCCGGAAAAAAGAAACCGATGTTTTGCGGAATTTAATGACGTCGTCTTCTTTAATTTCATGCATAGTTGTTTGACGCAATAACCCGTGCTCTTCTAATTTATTTCTCACTAAAGCTAAAGCGAGTTTTCCGCCGTAAATCGGAATGTTTACTTGCCTAAGAAGATAAGGGATGCCGCCGATATGGTCTTCATGGCCATGTGTGATAAACAAGCCTTTAATTTTATCAGCATTTTTTACAAGAAAGCTGTAATCTGGAATCACATAGTCAATACCTAAAAGCTCATCTTCCGGGAACTTTATCCCGGCATCAATTAAGATAATTTCATCTTGAAATTGAATTCCATAAGTATTTTTACCGATTTCCCCTAGTCCGCCTAGAGCAAATACAGCTGTTTGATCGTTTTTAACAAATTTCATTTACTCAATCTCCAATACTGTAAAATCTTCATTTTGTTGTTCATACTCTAAGAATGCACCATCAACAGCTGTAATAAACTCAATATTATATGGTTTTTCTGCCAATTTTGTTCTAACATCGCGTTCTGAAATGCCTTTGACATAAATAGTTCTTGTATGCTCTCTTACAGGCACCTCTAATTTTGAATCTTGAAAATAAACTTTAAAAATCATTTGTAAATCGCTCCTTTGTAGTATTATCTAATTATATTATATAAAAAGTTAACATGTTTTTCATGTTTTTTCTTTTATTAGCATTTTAGAGTTATAGAAGTAAAAAAGATTCCTGAAAATAAAAGGTTTTTGCATTAGTATCAAAATGGACAAAGTTTAGAAATACCATACTAATTTACAGGCATAAATAGAAAATATGTATATTGCTATAGTAATCAAAAAGCTTGGCCATTTTTTGATAGTAATGAAATAGGAAAGCTTTGCAATCATAACAAAAGGCAGACCCTACACCATCGATTGCTTTCATCTAACAGCCATGTGCAGCTGCTAATATAGGATGGTATATGAGGTCTTGCCCTAATAGAAAGATTCCGTGTCATTTTAGGCAATTGTTTTTTTTCTTAACAAGTCTTTCCACTGTTTTAAGAGCTTCTTTTTTAGCTTTTTCAACATAGTGGATCATCTCCTTACTTTTATTTTAAACCATTCTTGTCCAAAGTAAAGCATTCAAGTATAAATAATAAGGATATTTGTCCAAAAATAGGTTTTTAAAATTTTAAGGATTTATTAACTTTATAATAGTAGACTGTTTAGTGTATAACTTTGCTGAGTAAGATTCTTCTCAAATCTTTACAAAAAAATGTTATTGTACCATCAGAGAGAGCTGAAATGGTCTTATGTTTGGGAAGAAAGTCCGAACTTTTATTGGCACCTTTATATCCATTAATATTTATAGTGCTTTTATAATAATAGTATATGGGGAAAAAGAAAAAATTCTCATGGATAATAGTGGAAAAAAGTAGAGAGCCAAATTTTGGAGCAAAAAAAGAGTGCTGATTAGGCGACTGCGGATTTAGAGATAAAAGCAAAAAAAAGCGTGGGGGAAAATCCCCACAATGTATGCTGAAAAAAGCATTATCTTTCAATGGCAATGGCGTCTGGGATCGGATTAAAAGGAAAATTATGATCAATATGATCATAAAACATAATGCCGTTGAGATGATCAATTTCATGCTGAAATACAATGGCTGGCAGACCTTTTAACCGTATTTTAATTTCTTTATTTTGAAGATCCGTTCCTTTAATGGCAATTCGTGCATAACGAGGCACAAAACCAGGAATAGATTCATCAACAGATAAGCATCCTTCACCAGTGGTCAAGTAAGCTTTTTCTACAGAATGACTGACAATCTTTGGGTTGAAAAGAGCATAGCTAAGTTGTTTGCCGGATTCATCTTTGACATGAACAGCAATCATTCTTTTAGTCACATTTATCTGAGGTGCCGCCAAACCAACTCCGCCTCTAAGCCCGTATTTGGCAGCAATCTCTGGATTTTGGCTATTTATTAAAAATTCCAGCATATCTTCAAGCGTTTTTTTATCTTCTTCGCTTGCAGGAAGCACAACTTCATCTGCTACTTTTCGCAAAGCGGGGTGTCCATCTCGAATAATGTCATTCATCGTTAACAAATTAATCACTTCCTTTATGTATACATAATAAACACTTTTTAGTCTAACAGACAATCCTTAAAAAGTTAATGATCTATAGCATTTAGTTAGAAGGAAACAACAAATCATATGCTGGAATTTTTAGTAGATATTAAAAGTATGGATTCTATCCTTACTATATAAAGGCAATCTCTTGTTTACCAGATGGTTATTGAAAAACGTTATAGAACTATATGTAAAGAGGAGTAGTAGTATGCTATGCATTAAAATTAATCGCTATTTAATGAGAGAAAACTAGAAATCTAGGTGGGCAGAAACCTGCTGAATAAAAGCCTGATTGAAGTTCCACCTTATCAGGGATTTATTTCATGCTAAGATAATGGAAGAAATCGCAAAGTCCAGACAGATAGAAACTTGTTGAGTGAAGCTGACTTTTATTTTAGAGCATTCTCAGCTCTGATCAGAATAACAGGGAGATTATGCAGAAATAGATTGAAAAAGGCTTCAATTGTAAAAGAAGAAAAGAAAATATATAGTGAAATAGAGAGTGAGGAGGAAAAAGATTGAAAAAGCAAAGATCATTATTTACAATTGTTGTCATGCTCAGCATGATGATGCTTCTTGCGGGGTGCTCAACCTTCCAATCAACAAATGAGAAAATTTACGAAAAGCTTGAAAAAGTGGTGGTTTTGGAAAAGGAATTTAAAGAGCAGCAAGAGCCATTAGTAGCATTAGAAAAAAAGGAGCAAAAGATTTATTCGCAAATTGTTTCCCTAGATTTAGAAAGCATGGACGGGATTAACAAACTTGCTGATGAAGCCCTTGCTTCGCTCGAAAAGCGAAAAAAGCTGATGGACAAAGAGCAAGAAAGTATAAAAAAGTCAGAGAAAGCATTTAAAACGGTTCAAGCAAATATAGAAGATATAAAAGATGAAAAACTGAAAAAAAAGGCAGATGAATTATATCAAACTATGCTGGCCAGATATGATGCACACGAGAAGCTGTACAACAATTATCTAAAGGGACTAGAAAATGATGAAAAGTTATACAGGCTGTTTAAAGCGGAGGATCTAAGCATAGATGATCTAGAAAAACAAATTGCAACGATAAACGACATATATGATGAAGTGCTTGATAATAATAAAGAGTTTAATTCGCTGACAGAAAAGTATAACAAGGAAAAAATCGAATTTTATAAACAAGCTGGAATGGAGGTAGAGGAGGAACAAACTGCAACTGATGATAAAAAATAAGCGCGGCCATCTCGAATATTTAATTGAAAATGATATGTTCTCTGATGGAAAAATACCTATTATAAATAAAAGAAAACCCAGCGAAAATAAATTATTTTTTTGCTGGGTTTTTATAATCCAAGAAAAATAGCTGTATGACAACATTCGACAGCTGTTGGGATTTATTTCTAAAAAAAATTTTTATTATAAAACAGATAAAATAAGGGCTTTCTGTATAATACAGATACTGAAGAATGAATAATACAGATACAAACACTCTAAAAATAAAAAAATAAAAATAACATAAAAAACATAGTACTTTAACATTGACTAATAATATTTATGTATATTAAACTTATACATGTATTGAAAAGTTGTATTAATAATTGCTGTGTAGTTATTGATACAGAATATAAGAATACCGAATTATTTAATAGGACGTTTTTTCTAGCGGATTTTGTGGAAAGCTGTATAGGTATGGTTTTTGTTACTAAAAGCTGAGTAGACCAAGTAAGCGTTCTCCTTTAGCTGTTGAAACAATATGACGCAATAATTTTAGTTAGAGATGGTTTCGTCTTTTAAAAAGAAAGGAAAGGGTGGCTTAAATGGCTTCTAAAACAAAGAAGGCACAGTTAGATGTGAAAGCACAACTTGAACAAGTGGAAAATCAATTCCAAACACTTCAGATTTTAAATGAAGAGGGCGAAGTTGTAAATGAATCTGCAATGCCAGACTTAAGTGATGAGCAATTACAAGAGCTTATGACACGTATGGTATATACACGTATTCTTGATCAACGTTCAATTTCTTTAAACAGACAAGGTCGCCTAGGTTTCTATGCACCAACAGCAGGTCAAGAAGCTTCACAATTAGCTTCTCAATTTGCATTAGAGAAAGAAGACTTTATTCTTCCAGGATATCGTGATGTGCCTCAATTAATCTGGCACGGTCTTCCATTATACCAAGCATTCTTATTCTCTCGCGGACATTTCTTAGGAAACAAAATGCCAGAGGGCGTTAATGTTATTTCACCACAAATCATCATTGGTGCACAATATATTCAAACAGCTGGTGTAGCGTTAGGTATGAAAAAACGCGGTGCACAATCTGTTGCAATCACTTACACTGGTGACGGCGGATCATCACAAGGGGATTTCTATGAAGGAATCAACTTTGCTGGTGCATTTAAAGCTCCTGCAATCTTTATCGTTCAAAACAACCGTTTTGCTATTTCAACACCTGTTGAAAAACAAACAGCTGCTAAAACAATTGCACAAAAAGCAGTTGCTGCAGGTATCCCAGGAATTCAAGTAGATGGAATGGATCCGCTAGCAGTTTATGTTGCTACACGTGAAGCTCGTGAAAGAGCTGTAAACGGTGAAGGTCCAACATTAATTGAAACATTAACATACCGTTATGGTCCACATACAATGGCTGGAGATGACCCAACTCGCTACCGTACGGCAGATCTTGACAGCGAATGGGAAAAGAAAGATCCATTAGTTCGTTTCCGCAAATTCCTTGAAAACAAAGGCATCTGGAACGAAGAAAAAGAAAATGAAGTAATCGAACGCGCTAAAGAAGAAATTAAAGAAGCAATCAAACTTGCTGATGAAGCTCCAAAACAAAAAGTAACTGACTTAATGAACATTATGTATGAAGAGCTACCAGCTAACTTACAAGAACAATATGAAATTTATGCAGCAAAGGAGTCGAAGTAAGCCATGGCGCAAATGACAATGATTCAAGCAATCACTGATGCGTTACGCACAGAACTACGTAACGATCCGAACGTATTAGTATTCGGGGAAGACGTTGGTGTAAACGGCGGTGTATTCCGTGCGACAGAAGGTCTACAAACTGAATTCGGAGAAGACCGTGTATTTGATACTCCACTAGCTGAATCTGGAATTGGTGGTTTAGCGGTTGGTCTTGGTCTTCAAGGCTTCCGTCCAGTGCCTGAAATTCAATTCTTTGGTTTCGTTTATGAAGTAATGGACGCAATTTCTGGACAAATGGCTCGTATGCGCTACCGTTCAGGTGGACGTTATAACTCTCCAGTTACAATTCGTTCTCCATTCGGCGGCGGCGTTCATACACCAGAACTTCATGCAGACAGCTTAGAGGGATTAATGGCGCAACAACCTGGTTTAAAAGTTGTTATTCCATCAACTCCATATGATGCAAAAGGCCTATTGATTTCAGCTATTCGCGATAACGATCCAGTTATCTTCTTAGAGCATATGAAATTATACCGTTCATTCCGTCAAGAAGTACCAGAAGAAGAGTACACTATTCCACTTGGAAAAGCGGATGTAAAACGCGAAGGTAAAGATCTTTCTATCATTACTTATGGAGCAATGGTTCAAGAATCCATTAAAGCTGCAGAAGAATTAGAAAAAGAAGGCTATTCTGTAGAAGTAGTTGACTTGCGTACAGTAAGCCCGCTTGATATTGATACAATCATTGCTTCTGTTGAAAAAACAGGTAGAGCAGTTGTTGTTCAAGAAGCACAAAAACAAGCAGGTATCGCTGCAAATGTTGTTGCGGAAATCAATGACCGTGCAATTCTTAGCTTAGAAGCTCCAGTGCTTCGTGTTGCTGCACCAGATACTGTGTTTGCATTCACTCAAGCAGAAACTGTATGGCTTCCAAACTTCAAAGATATTATTGAAACTGCTAAAAAAGTTTTAACATTTTAATTAATAATACTTGTTTGGAATAATAAAATTCAGATAATAAATTCGTAACAACTGTAGGAGGTTGAATTACATTGGCTTTTCAATTTAGATTGCCTGACATCGGTGAAGGAATTCATGAAGGCGAAATCGTAAAATGGTTTGTTAAAGCAGGCGACAAAGTTCAAGAAGATGATGTACTTTGTGAAGTACAGAATGATAAAGCAGTAGTAGAAATCCCATCTCCAGTTGAAGGTACTGTAGAAGAAGTACTAGTGGAAGAGGGTACTGTAGCAATCGTTGGAGATGTATTAATTACATTTGATGCACCTGGTTATGAAAACCTTCAATTCAAAGGAGACCATGGTGACGAAGCTCCTAAAGAAGAAGCGAAAGCAGAAGCTCCTGCGGCTGAACAAACTCAAGAAGCAGAAGCGGATCCTTCTAAACGCATTATCGCAATGCCGTCTGTACGTAAATATGCTCGTGAAAAAGGCGTGAATATTCAATTAGTAAGCGGCACTGGCAAAAACGGAAGAGTTTCTAAAGAAGATATTGATACATTCTTAAATGGCGGCGCTCAAGCACCAGCGGCTGAAACAGCTCAAAGTGCAGAAGCAAAACCAGCAGCTGAAACAGCATCTGCTCCACAAGCAGCAGCTATTCCAGAAGGAGAATTCCCAGAAACTCGCGAAAAAATGAGCGGAATTAGAAAAGCGATTGCCAAAGCAATGGTTAACTCTAAGCATACTGCTCCACACGTAACATTAATGGATGAAGTGGAAGTGTCTAAACTTGTTGCACACCGCAAAAAATTCAAAGATGTTGCTGCAGCTAAAGGAATTAAATTAACATTCTTGCCTTATGTTGTTAAAGCATTAACAAGTGCGTTAAAAGAATTCCCTGCATTAAATACATCATTGGATGATGCTACAAGCGAAATCGTGCATAAACATTACTACAATATCGGAATTGCAGCAGACACTGAAAAAGGTCTATTAGTTCCTGTTGTAAAAAATGCTGACCGCAAAGGCATCTTCAATATTTCTAATGAAATCAACGAACTTGCTGGAAAAGCAAGAGACGGCAAATTAGCTCCAAATGAAATGAAAGGTGCTTCTTGCACAATTTCAAACATTGGATCTGCTGGCGGTCAATGGTTTACACCTGTAATCAACCATCCTGAAGTTGCAATTTTAGGTATTGGTCGCATTGCTGAAAAAGCGATCGTAAAAGACGGAGAAATCGTTGCTGCTCCAGTGCTTGCTTTATCATTAAGCTTTGACCACAGAATGATTGATGGAGCTACAGCTCAAAATGCAATGAATCATATTAAACGTTTATTGAACGATCCAGAACTATTGTTAATGGAGGCGTAAGAACATGGTAGTTGGAGATTTTCCTATTGAAACAGATACTATAGTCATTGGTGCAGGTCCTGGAGGATATGTTGCAGCAATTCGTGCAGCACAATTAGGACAAAAAGTAACAATCGTAGAAAAAAATGTACTTGGCGGAGTTTGCTTAAACGTTGGATGTATTCCTTCTAAAGCATTAATCGCTGCAGGACATCGTTATGAAACAGCTCTACACTCAGATGATATGGGTATTACAGCTGATAATGTAAAAGTTGACTTTTCAAAAGTTCAAGCATGGAAAGCTAGTGTTGTTAAAAAGCTTACTGGCGGTGTAGAAGGACTTTTAAAAGGAAATAAAGTAGATATCGTTCGCGGTGAAGCTTATTTCGTGGATGCTAACACATTAAAAGTAATGGATGAAAAATCATCTCAAACTTATACATTTAAAAATGCAATTATTGCAACTGGATCTCGTCCAATCGAAATCCCAGCATTTAAATTCTCAAAACGTGTTCTAGATTCAACTGGTGCTCTTGCTCTTCAAGAAATCCCAGAAAAAATCGTTGTTATTGGTGGAGGTTATGTAGGTACTGAGCTTGGCGGTGCTTATGCTAACTTTGGAACAAAAGTAACAATCCTAGAAGGCGCAGACGAGATCCTAGGCGGTTTCGAAAAACAAATGTCTTCATTAGTAACACGCAACTTGAAGAAAAAAGGTGCGGAAATTATTACGAAAGCAATGGCTAAAGGTGTAGAAGAGTCTGACACTGGCGTTGTTGTTAAATATGAAGTTAAAGGCGAAGAAAAAACTGTTGAAGCTGATTATGTATTCGTAATGGTTGGAAGAAAACCAAATACTGATGAGTTAGGCTTAGAACAAGTCGGCATTGAATTAGCTGAACGCGGTCTTATCAAAACAGATAAACAATGCAGAACAACTGTAAGCAATATTTTTGCAATCGGTGATGTTATTGCTGGACCACCGCTTGCTCATAAAGCTTCTTATGAAGGTAAAATTGCAGCAGAAGCTATTGCTGGACATCCTGCTGAAATTGATTATCTTGGAATTCCTGCTGTTGTATTCTCTGAACCAGAATTGGCAACAGTTGGTCATACAGAAAAATCAGCAAAAGAAGCTGGTCTTGATATTGTTGCTTCTAAATTCCCATTTGCTGCAAACGGTCGTGCATTAGCACTTAACCAAGGCGAAGGATTTATGAAGTTAATCACTCGCAAAGAAGATGGTTTAGTTATCGGTGCTCAAATCGCTGGTCCTAGCGCATCTGATATGATTGCAGAACTTGGTTTGGCAATCGAATCTGGCATGACTGCTGAAGACTTAGCAATGACAATCCATGCTCATCCAACTCTTGGTGAGATTACAATGGAAGCTGCTGAAGTTGCAATCGGAAGCCCAATCCATATCATTAAATAAGGTTGATATTAAAAAGTCCACTATCAAAGTGGGCTTTTTTGTTCTGCTATATGGATAAAAGGATAAGTTCTTTCGGATAAAATATTACCACTGCTTTTAACATATACTAATTATATCTACTAAAGAATAAATAATTGGAATGGCAAAGTGAAGGTGGTGGCAAATCCTTGAAGGTTTATACTGTTATTATCTTGCAGTTAATGTTATGGAGCGGCTATTCTATTACAGAATGGTTATCTAGGCATGATTTGATTCTTTATAAAATATGTATGTTTATTGTTTTTTTCTATTTAGCTATTACCATTGGAAATTATATTGTAAAATCTCCAAGGAAGACAATGTTTGCTACTTTTATTAGTCTTGGGATATATGGATCTTTTCAAATAATCATGGGTATTATTTATGTAGCATAATGAATGATAAAAGAGCAAACTTTACTGGCAGCCTCACTAATTTCCTAAGCAAAAGAAAAGCTTTAAAATATGCTGCTTTAGATAAATGATGTTTTATTGGAGGAATATTTGCAGATGATATTAGTACTTGCCTATTGTAAGACATTTTAATAGGGCCAGAAAGATGTCTTATTATTGTTGCAGTCTTTTTTCCCTATACAAAATAAAAAAAGCGTCTATAAGTCAATAAAGACGCTTTTTTTATTTTGTTAGTTGTCGACTTTTTCTCTTTTTTTCTTCGGAATCTTTTTTATATAGCTGGAAAAAAGGCTGAAAACAGCAAAAAGAAGGAGGAAAAAGCAAACAAATGTAAAAAATAGTGGCAAAGGATGGAATGTCGTGTCCTTTTCAAATGGTGATTGAAAGCTGAGAACGACAGGATATGCTTGCTCTTTTGTCGGCAGCTCTACTTTTTGTTCTGCAAAAGGAATGGGCCCGCCAAAGGTTAAAGTATCTGTTTGTGCAAGCGGTTTTTTTTCTATGTATTGCTTAAACATAAACGGGGAACAAAAACTTAGGATAAGGCTCAATACACTTACGGCAATAACTCTTTTCAAGAAAAAAACTCCAATCCTATTTCAATTACATATGGTGAATCATGGGGCTGTGTTTTATGAAATAAAACACAGCCCTTTTGACTAGCGAATAGCACGATGCTCTTTTATTACACGAAGCTTTTTAAAATCATAATCCTCTGGCCCTTGAACAGGCAGGCCTGCTTCCATATTTCGTTTAATGTACTGCAGGTTATCTTCTGTAATGATTTCTCCTGGGATAAAGATTGGGATGCCAGGAGGGTATACCATAATGAATTCAGCGATTACTCTGCCATCTGAATCATCAAAATCTACTAATTCTGTTTCAGAGTAAAAAGCATCTCGAGGAGTAAGAGCCAATACTGGGATATTGGGCAGCATTACCTTTGCTTCCACGTTGCTTGCTTGACTTTGGTATTCTTCTGACAGATGCTTTAATGCTTGTATTAGCATGTCCGCTTCTCGTTGTGTATCTCCTGGTGTAATGATGCAGAGGATATTGTATAAATCAGACATTTCCACTTCGATATTGTAGTTTTTGCGCAGCCATTCTTCTGCGTCATGGCCAGAGATTCTTAAATCTTTTACAGATATGATTAATTTTGTAGGATCAAAATCATAAGCGATATGAGATTCGACTATCTCTTCGCCAACACAGTATAAATGATCTATTTCGTTAATTTGTTTACGGATGTGTTGTGCTAATGCAATCGTTCGCTCAAGGAGCTCCTTACCTTCTGTTGCCAATCTTTTTCTGGCAACATCTAGGGAAGCAAGCAATAAATAGGAAGTGCTGGTTGTTGTCAGCATACTTAAAATAGCCTGCACCCTTTTATGATTCACTAGTTTTCCGCGAACATTAAGAATGGAGCTTTGTGTCATCGATCCTCCAAGCTTATGGACGCTTGTTGCAGCAATATCTGCGCCAGCCTGCATCGCAGACATCGGCAAATCGTCATGGAAATGAATATGTACTCCATGCGCTTCATCTACAAGTACAGGAATATTATAAGAATGCACTAACTCTACAATCTTTTTTAAGTCGGCAGATATGCCAAAATAAGTAGGATTTATTACAAGCAAACCTTTTGCATCTGGGTGAAGATCTAAGGCGTGCTGTACAGATTCCAGTGTAATTCCATGGGAAATGCCAAGCTTTTTATCAATGGCAGGATGGATAAACACAGGAATTGCGCCTGCAAATACAATGGCAGACATAACGGATTTATGCACATTTCTTGGTACAATAATTTTGTCACCAGGTCCACAAACACTCATAATCATCGTCATAATGGCACCGCTTGTTCCTTGGACAGAAAAGAAAGTATGGTCTGCGCCAAATGCTTCAGCAGCAAGTACTAGTGCTTTTTTAATAATGCCTTTTGGCTGATGAAGATCATCAAGTGGTCCAATATTAATTAAATCAATTGAAAGGGCATTTTCCCCAATAAAGTCGCGAAACTCGGGATCCATTCCATTTCCTTTTTTATGACCCGGAATATGAAATTGTATAGGGTCTTTTTTTGCATGCTCCAATAAACCGTGGTATAACGGTGTTTCGTGTTGTGACAATTTATTTCCACACCTCTTTATTATAAATATATTTAAAATAATCTATTTGCCTTTTCTTATGTCCCATTAATCTGAATGAGAAACCATAAAACAAAAGAATTATAGCATTTTTTATTTTTTTTGCATACAATTAGTTTTTACTATAATGAAAAGAAATATTTTTTCCATTCTTTTTAACCTAAGCTGATCTGTTTCGCAGCTGTATATTTCTGAAGTTTGGCAAGAGTGTTATCCCACTAGCATAGACCAAAAACAGCTTTCTTAACAAGTTTTTTTGAAAAGTAAAGGGTGTTTTACATTGACAAGCCCTTGTTTTAAAATAATACCATTAGCATAAAAAGCTTGGAAATAAATATAGAAGAAAAGGGTGTTTATATGGAATATCAATATCCAATTGATATCGATTGGTCTACAGAGGAAATAGTGGCAGTTATTAAGTTTTTTGAATGCATTGAAAGCTGCTATGAAAAAGGGATAAATCGTAAAGAACTAATGGAACAATATCGGATCTTTAAAAAAATTGTGCCAAGCATTGCTGAAGAAAAAAAGATCTGCGGAGAATTTGAAGAGGTAAGCGGCTATTCTATTTACAGAACGATAAAAAAGGCAAAAGCAGCCGAGGTACATGCTATGATAAAAATGCCATAAAGTGAACCTTCAATCAGGGGGGGGGGGCCACATCCCCCATTGATTGTTAGTTGAACTAATCAGGCTTTTATGGGCTAGTTTCTACCCACCTAGATTTCTCGTTTTCTCTTACAATTCCTTGGGTGGGGGCAAAAGTCCGTTAATGCGTGATAAAGTTTAGGAATAGATCAGCGCCATCCACCTAAGGATGGCGCTGATCTATTTAATAAGAAGCCTCTTGTAAGCTCTGTAAAGACAGCTGATAGAGCGGCAAAAGGGTTTTAAAGGTTGCTTTGGCAAACGCCATAAATTGATCACCATTTGCCGAAATAGAATCAGATGCTAAAATATGCTGTCCGATAAGGAATTCAGCTTTTTTTACATCTCGGAAGCGTTCTAATGTTTGCTGCAAATCAACTTCGGATACTTTTTTTGCCTCTTTTTTCATATGGTCTGATGAGATCATATAATGATTAGGAATAGCTGCCTTTATTTGATCTAAGTTTTCAAGAAAAGTTTTCGCATACGCTGTCTTTTGTGGCAATTCATAGATATAGGCAAGCCAGATAAACACATGATCATCAAACAACCCAATTTGAAAATGGGGATGCTGTTTATAGCCCCGTTTATTTGCTGCAATCGCAAGCCACGTATCTTTTGGCGGATTTACAGTGCGGCGTGCATGTTTAGCAATATGCAAAAACATTTCGGTGCCTGTTTGAACAGATAATTCACTTGTAAAGATTTCTCCAATTACTCGAAATTTAGGCTGAATCCTTTCCTGTATAGCTTTCATTCTTTCCTCAAGACCTTCTATTGCAAATGTATCAAAATCTTTTTGATTAAATCCTGTAAAGTTCATCATCTAACTCCTTTTTTGCGTTTATAACAACAGTGTTTGGGTATTTAAAAAACAAGTAAGTAAAATAAATAGACTGCTTTTCTTCCCATATGTATAATTACATATTTATATAATTCGCTATTTTTTCTTAAATTGGACAGATAAGGTAGACAAACAATCAATGTAAAAACCGCTTCTGTTTTGTCTCCAAGAGAAGGGGAAAACTGTTGAAAAGCCTGTTTACTTGCTGTCAAATATTGTAGCATAAACACTTGTTTTGGTGAAGAAAAGGAACCTTTTAGGTAAGAGCACATATTTGTTGCAAGGAAAGTGATTTCCACATATGATATAAGAAATCATTAGAATTATAAGTCTATGGAAGGGGTGTACTGTCAAGTGAAACAATTAATGAATTTGGTAAAGAAGAATGAAGTGGAAAGAGAAAAAAAAGCGGTTCTTCGATTAGAAATGGATTATGAGTTGGCTACTTTATTTGATGCAATGAACGAACAAAATGAAGCGCAGAAAAACATAAGTAAGCAAAAGCTTGAAAGAATTAGACAGGAACTTCTAAGACTTAAAGCTCTATAGTGAAAAACGTATTAAAATCATAAATGCTTTCTTGCCATTATAGAAAGCATTTATGATTTTTGTTTTACATAGAAACAAAGACGCCTAAAAGGCGATATTGGCATAATTATTACTTGATGCATGATTATGCGTACAGTAAGCTAAAATATAGAAGAATGAGTAAAGGATATGCTCCACATAAAAGCAGAAATTATAAAAGGTAAGGATGGGGAAGATGACGAATTGGCCAGAAGTAGATAAGCATGCAAAAGAATGGATAAGAGAAGCGGGAGAAAGAATCAAAAAATCTTTTTCTAAAACGCTGTTAATTGAAACAAAATCGAATAAAAATGATTTAGTAACAGAGGTAGACAAGGCGACAGAAACATTTCTTATTCAACAGATCAATAAGCACTATCCAAGTCACCGCATCTTAGGGGAAGAAGGGATTAGTGCCTCGATTGAAGATTTAAAGGGAATAGTCTGGATTATTGATCCTATTGATGGCACGATGAATTTTGTACATATGCAGCGGGACTTTGCTGTTTCGATTGGCATCTATGAGGATGGGGTAGGGAAAATTGGTTTGATTTATGATGTAGTGGCTGATGAACTTTATCATGTTGTCAAAGGAAAAGGCGCATATATGAATGATACACCCCTTGCTCCATTAAAAGAAACGGCAGTAGAAGAAGCAATCATCGGCTTAAATTCTACTTGGGTAACAAAAAATAAGCGCATTGATCCAAATATTTTAGCACCTCTTGCAAGAGATGCGAGAGGAACCAGATCATTTGGCTCTGCATGCTTAGAGCTCGCCTATGTGGCATCAGGAAGAATGGATGCTTATATTACTTTAAGACTTTCTCCATGGGATTATGCAGCGGGAAAAGTACTGGTGGAGGAACTTGGAGGAAAGGTGACTTCTCTTCGCAATGAAAAATTAGACTTATTGACGCAAAATTCTTTTTTTGCTGGGAAGCCAGGTGTGCACGAGGAAATTATGGAAAAATATTTGCAAAACGGAAAATGGTGATTGGACAAAAAAGCAATAGCTGCAGAATGAGTAAGTGCATGCTATTGCTTTTTTATAGGGGAGAAGGGGAGCTAAAGTCTATTTTTAAGCTGCCTTTTTTTATGTTTGATTCTTTTTTTCTTATAAACAGCAAGAGCTACAATAATTGCAAATAAAAAAAAGCAAATAATGGCACCTTTTGGATTTTTTTCTACAATGCAAATTCCGCCCGCAATAAAGGCAGAAGCAGCGAATATTTTATAATAATAGAATGGGCCTGTTTCTATATCCAATATGTATCATCCTTTATTTTTTCAATAGATTTAGTTAAAGATGGTAAAAATAACGTTTACAACTTGTCTTTTTTTATTTTACACGAAAAACCTTTTAGGTTTCTAGTATATTCTATGGTATAATGACTCAGTTATAATGTTAAAATAATGAAAAATGAGATAGACCATTTAGGTAGGAGTGAAATTTTTGAAAATTAGAGAAGATCTTCGTAATATTGCTATTATTGCCCACGTTGACCATGGTAAAACAACATTGGTTGACCAACTTTTGAAACAGTCTGGCACTTTCCGCACAAATGAGCATGTGGAAGAACGTGCGATGGATTCAAATGACTTAGAGAGAGAACGCGGTATTACCATTTTAGCGAAAAATACTGCGATTCAATATAAAGATACACGTATCAACATTTTGGATACTCCAGGACATGCTGACTTCGGCGGCGAAGTGGAACGTATTATGAAAATGGTTGATGGCGTATTGCTTGTTGTTGATGCATATGAAGGCTGCATGCCTCAAACACGCTTTGTATTAAAAAAAGCACTAGAGCAAAAATTAACGCCAATCGTTGTTGTAAATAAAATCGACCGTGATTTTGCTCGCCCAGCGGAAGTTGTGGATGAAGTAATCGATTTATTTATTGAATTAGATGCAACAGAAGAGCAATTAGAGTTCCCAGTTATTTATGCATCTGCAATCAACGGTACGGCAAGTGTAAATCCAGAGCAACAAGATGAAAATATGCAATCATTATATGATGCAATTGTGGAGCATATTCCAGCACCAGTTGATAACCGTGATGAGCCATTGCAATTCCAAGTATCTCTTCTTGACTACAATGACTATGTAGGCAGAATTGGGATTGGCCGTGTATTCCGCGGAACAATGAAAGTAGGACAACAAGTAGCATTAATGAAGCTTGACGGAACAGTAAAACAATTCCGTGTTACAAAGATCTTTGGTTTCTTTGGTCTAAAAAGACAAGAAATTGAAGAAGCATATGCTGGTGATTTAATCGCAGTATCAGGAATGGAAGACATTAACGTAGGGGAAACAGTTTGTCCTTTTGATCATCAAGATGCACTTCCAGTACTTCGCATTGATGAGCCTACATTGCAAATGACGTTCTTAGTTAACAACTCTCCATTTGCTGGTAAAGAAGGTAAATATTTGACTTCAAGAAAAATTGAAGAAAGATTGCGTGCACAATTAGAAACAGATGTAAGCTTACGTGTTGAAAATACAGATTCTCCTGATGCTTGGACTGTATCTGGCCGTGGAGAATTGCACTTATCTATCCTTATTGAAAACATGCGTCGTGAAGGATATGAACTGCAAGTATCCAAACCAGAAGTTATCGTAAAAACAATTGATGGAGTGCGTTGTGAACCAGTGGAACGCGTACAAATCGATGTTCCAGAAGAACATACAGGTTCTGTAATGGAATCTATTGGTGCTCGTAAAGGTGAAATGCTTGATATGATCAATAATGGCAATGGTCAAGTACGTTTAATCTTTAATGTGCCTGCACGTGGATTGATTGGTTATACAACAGAGTTCTTAACATTAACTCGTGGTTATGGTATCATCAACCATACATTTGACAGCTATCAGCCAATGGCATCTGGACAAGTTGGCGGACGTCGTCAAGGTGTGCTTGTAAGTATGGAATCAGGCAAATCATCTACTTATGGCATTATGCAAGTAGAAGACCGCGGTACGATCTTTGTAGAAGCTGGAACAGAAATCTACGAAGGTATGATCGTTGGGGAACATACTCGCGAAAATGATATTACGGTTAATATTACAAAAGTAAAACAAGCAACAAATATCCGTTCTGCAAATAAAGACCAAACAGCAACAATGAAAAAACCAAGAATCATGACATTGGAAGAGTCTTTAGAATATTTAAATGAAGACGAATATTGTGAAGTAACACCAGAATCTATTCGTCTGCGCAAAAAGATTTTAAATAAATCAGAGCG
>Ga0180215_1000284_pt1 | contig 68532 bp, 61 predicted proteins | sample eDN3rd37CBELigBY_FD_128871 | JGI IMG/M metagenome (GOLD analysis project Ga0180215, IMG submission 128871) | Enriched backyard soil microbial communities from Emeryville, California, USA - eDNA 3rd pass 37_C BE-Lig BY (version 2) (version 2) | ecosystem: Environmental > Terrestrial > Soil >...
CCCATTGTCCTGTCTCACGGCAGTTTCGCTTCGCTCAACGCCTCCGCGGGGGCGCGCTGACCGCGCGACGCCCGGTCGGGCTTGCGAACCCTGCGGGTTCGTACGGGCTCGTCTCCCACCGCCAGCTATCCTGTCTCACGCCAGTTCGCTTCGCTCACGGCTCCGACGGGGCGCGCTGACCGCGCGACGCCCAGTCGGGCTTGCGAACCCTGCGGGTTCGTACGGGCTCGTCTCCCACTGCCATTATCCTGTCTCACGCCGGTTCGCTTCGCTCAACGCCTCCGCGGGGGCGCGCTGACCGCGCGACGCCCGGTCGGGCTTGCGAACCCTGCGGGTTCGTACGGGCTCGTCTCCCACCGCCATTGTCCTGTCTCACGCCAGTTCGCTCCGCTCACGGCTCCGACGGGCGCGCACCGGGGATTGACCCAGATCAAGCACCTGCGGAGCACCGAGGCTAGGATGTCTTGACGGCCCGCGGGGCCTTCGCGCGGCGCAAGGATGCCGCACAGGCAGGATTGCTGTCGAGGGATTGGTCATGAAGGGCTTCGTCAAGGATATCGAAAAGCTCGCGGTCGGGAACGACGCGTTCCGGCGGGTGCTCTACACCGCAAAGAACTGCCAGCTGGTGCTGATGTCGCTGAAACCCCAGGAAGAGATCGGCTCCGAGGTGCACAGGCTCGACCAGTTCTTCCGCGTGGAGGAAGGCAGCGGCGAGGCCGTGCTCGACGGCAAGCGCACCGCGATCCACGCCGGCTTCGCTGTGCTGGTGCCGGCGGGGACGACGCACAACATCGTCAACACCGGACGCACGCCGCTGAAGCTCTACACGCTCTATGCGCCGCCCAATCACCGCGACGGCGTGGTGCACCACACCCGCGCCGAAGCCGAGGCCGACAAAGAGCATTTCGACGGCAAGACCACGGAATGACCGCCACGGGCCGCCACCCCGCTCCGCGCACGCGGGGCCGCAGATGAGCGGGCTGGTGCTGACCGGCTTCATCGCGGCCTGCTTCCTGGCGGCGGCGAGCGGAGCGTTCTTTTCGCCCGGCGCATGGTACGAGGGCCTGAAGAAGCCAGGCTGGCGGCCGCCGAACCGGCTGTTCGCGCCGGTGTGGACGATCCTCTACCTGATGATCGCCGTTTCCGGCTGGCTGGTCTGGCGGGAGGCGGGGTTCGCGGCCGCGGCGCTGCCGCTCGGCGTCTATGCGCTGCAACTCGTCCTCAACGCGGCGTGGACGCCGCTTTTCTTCGGCATGCACCGGCCCGATCTGGGGCTCGTCGACATCGTGCTGGTGTGGCTGTCCATCGTGGCCACGATCGCGCTCTTCCTGCCGATCAGCGCAGCCGCGGCGCTGCTGCTGACGCCCTATCTTGCCTGGGTCACCTTCGCGACCGCGCTCAACTTCGCCATCTGGCGGCTGAACCGCGCGGCCGGCTAGCCGGCCGACGATGGCGGGTCGAGCGGGTACGCTCCGCCCACGCGGCGCGCTGGCACGGCTGCGGCGGGGTTGCATTTATACCGACCGCTCGGTATGCTTCACTCATGCCACGGCCGACCAGACGCCAGCCCGAACGCGGCGACGCCCGCACCCGCCTGCTCGAGGCGGCGCGCGACATCATCCGCGAAAAGGGTTTTGCCGCGACCTCGGTCGACGATCTCTGCCGCGCGGCGGCGGTGACCAAGGGATCGTTCTTCCACCATTTCGAGAGCAAGGAGGCGCTGGGCGTCGCCGCGGCCGAATTCTGGGCGCGGACCACGACCGAGTTCTTCGCCGCCGCGCCCTACCATGCGCCGACCGATCCGCGTGACCGCGTGCTGGCCTATGTCGCCTTCCGCAAGTCGATCATCTCGGACGACCTGGCGGAGTTCACCTGCCTTGTCGGCACGATGGCGGAGGAGGTGCACGCCACCTCGCCGGCCATCCGCGAGGCGTGCGCGGCGAGCATTTTCGGCCACGCGGCCACGCTGGAAGCCGACATCGCCGCCACGCTGGCGATGCGCGAGGCGGGCGGCGGGCCGAGCGCGGCCAGCCTGGCGCGGCACACGCAGGCGGTGATCCAAGGCGCGTTCGTGCTGGCCAAGGCGGGCAACGACCCGGCGCTGGCGCGCGAGAGCCTGGACCATCTGGACCGCTATCTGCGGATGATCTTCGGAATGGCGGAAGAAGAGGGAGAGCGATGACCCACACGACACGACTGGCCTGCGGATGCGGCAAGGTGCATCTGGAGGTGGAGCGCGACCCGATCGTGAGCACCGCCTGCTGCTGCACGAGCTGCCGCGCGGCGGGCGAGAGGCTGGCGGCGCTGCCGGACGCGCCGGCGGTGGTGGACCGCTTCGGCGCGACGCGCTTCGTGCTCTACCGCAAGGACCGGGTGCGCTTCACCCGGGGTGCGGAACTGCTGAGGGAATTCCGGCTGACGCCGGACTCGAAGACGCGCCGGGTGGTCGCCGCCTGCTGCAACACGCCGGTGTTTCTCGAATTCCAGGGCGGACACTGGCTGAGCCTCTATGGCGGGCTGTGGCCGGAGGCGGCGCTGCCGCCGCTCGACCTGCGCACGATGACGAGCGACCTGCCCGACGCCTCGGTGCTGCCGCAGGACGTGCCCAACCTGAAGCGCCAGTCCGGCAAGTTCTTCGCAAAGCTGCTGGGGGCGTGGATCGCGATGGGCTTCCGCAGCCCCAAGATCGCGGTGGGCGGGCAGCTGCCGGCCTAAGCGCCGCGCCCGGCTGCGGCCGGCGCTGCCGGGGGCATGGACAGCGCGGCGGCTTGGCATAGATTGGCGCGGACCATCCTGCCCCGGAGAACGGCCCGCATGACCGCCATCCTGACTGTGACGCTCAACCCCTCACTCGACGTGTGGGGCGAGGCGGATACGATCCGCGCCACGCGCAAGTGCCGGACCGGCAAGCAGCGCTACGACCCCGGCGGCGGCGGCATCAACGTGGCGCGCGTGGTGCACACGCTGGGCGGCGAGGCCGAGGCGCTGTATGTGGCGGGCGGCGAGATCGGCGAGCTGGTCGACCGGCTGATGCTGGAGCGGGGGATCAGCGCCCACCGCGTGTCGATCCCCGGGATGACGCGCATCGGCTTCACCACGCGGGAAGCGAGCACCGGCCTGGAATACCGTTTCGTGCCCGAAGGCGCGCCGATCACGCCGGAGGCGATCGAACGCTGCATGGAGGCGGTCGCCGTGCACAAGGGTCGGTACGTGGTGGCGAGCGGCAGCCTGCCGCCCGACGCGCCCGTCGACCTCTACGCCCGCATGGCCGAGCTTACGGTGCGGCGCGGGGCGAAATTCGTGCTCGACACGTCGGGCAAGGCGCTGGTCAAGACGCTGGAGACGACGCCGGTGCATCTCATCAAGCCGAGCATCGGCGAGATGGAGCAGCTGGTGGGCCGCAAGCTGGACGTGAATGCGGCGATCCGCGAAGCCTCGGCCCTGGTGGAGCGAGGCGTTTCGGAGATCGTGGCGGTGACGCTGGGCGCCGACGGCGCCATCATCGCCGACGCCGACGGGGCGGAATTCGTGCCGGCGGTGCCGGTGCGGGTGCGCTCGGCCGTGGGCGCCGGCGACAGCTTCCTGGCGGCGATGACGCTGACGCTTTCGCAGGGCAAGCCGGTGCGCGAGGCGTTTCGCCTCGGCATCGCCGCCGGCGCCGCGGCGGCCACCACGGCGGGAACCGAACTCTGCCGCAGCGAGGACGTGGCGCGGCTGCTGCGCCAGATGGAACGGCGCCTGGCGGATGTCGGAGATTAGAACAATTCCAATGTCTTGATCCCTGACATCGGGTGTCAACTTATCATTGACAAGTTCGCGGATCGGGGTCTTTACTCCGGCCAATTCGATGGCCGGGCCTTGAACCCGATCGATCGGAACGAAAGCGACCAGCCCGCGCAAAAGCGGCCACGGTCGAGCAGGATCCACGGCCTTCCGGCCGGACGGGCCCGCCCTTTCCCGATCGCGGTTTCGAGACGCGGCCGCCAGCCCGACGGACGGCGCCATGCCGGCCGGCCAGGCACCGGACCGGACGCAACGATGCTGATCTGCAGCTGCAACATCATCACGGACAAGGAGATCGAGCGGGCGATCGTGTCGCTGCTCGACCAGGATCCGTGGCAGCTCATCGTTCCGGCGAAGGTGTACCACTCGCTCAAACAGCGAGGCCGCTGTTGCGGCTGCTTCCCAAATGTGGTGGAAACGATAATCCGCGTGACCGAGGAATATCACCGGCGGGCCGGTGGCGGCGGCGCGGACGTGATCACATTCCTGGACCGCGTGAGAGATCTGCGCGGCCAGTACGGGAGCAAGAGCGATGAAGGGCGAAGCAAGGGTCATCGAGCGGCTTAACGAGGCGCTGTTCCTCGAACTCGGAGCCGTCAACCAGTACTGGGTGCATTATCGCCTGCTCGAGGACTGGGGCTACATCAAGCTGGCCAAGAAGGAACGCGCGGAATCGATCGAGGAGATGCACCACGCCGACAGGCTGGTGGCCCGCATCATCTTCCTGGAAGGGCACCCGAACCTGCAGAAGGTGGGGCCGCTGCGCATCGGCCAGAACGTCAAGGAAGTGCTGGAGGCCGACCTCGCCGGCGAATATGACGCGCGCACCGCATACAAGAAGTCGCGCGAGATCTGCCAGGAACTCGGCGACTACGTGACTATGAAGCTGTTCGAGGAACTGCTGGCCGACGAGGAAGGGCATATAGACTTCCTGGAGACGCAGCTCGACCTGCTGAAGGACCTCGGCGAGGAGAAGTACGGCATGCTGAACGCCGCGTCGGCCGACGACGCGGAATGAGGCCGGCCGGCGACACCGCCGCATTTTAGCCTGAAACCTTTACGCGCCGACCGCGTTTCTCGCCCAGGACAGCGAGAGGTGTCAGGCAATGGGTATCGCACTCGGTTATGCATTCCTCGTGGCAATAGCGGGCGGCATCGCGGCGATCTGCGTGGCGCAGTACCTGGAAATGGCGGAGGAGGAGCGGCAGGCCGCCCCGGCCGACAGCGAGCCGGCGCATGACCGCCTGCTCTACGGCGTTCCTTCCATCGTCCCCAGCGAGGCAAGCCTGCGCAGGCTTTCGCGCCCGGTACCGGCCCGTACGGCGACGCAATTCTCCCTCACGGCGAAGTGAGTTCGGGCCCGCGCGCTGTGCGTTGACCGCGGCAGCGGCGCAATGCTCTATCCGCCCGGTTGAAACACCCGGATGACAAGCTGGATGCCCGGCCGGGCATCCCATCCGGGCCGGGCGCGAGGTCAGCTTGAGAATCTCCATCATCGCGGCGGCCGTGGCGGCCACCCTCATGACCGCGCAGCCCAGCCGGGCCGACAATCCCGATCCCGCCGAGTGGGACGCCGTCCTTGCCGAGGCGAAGGGCGAGACCGTGTACTTCAACGCCTGGGGCGGGGCCGGCAACATCAACGCCTATCTGGAATGGGCCGGCCAGCAGCTGCAGCAGCGCTACGGCGTGAAGCTGGTGCATGTGAAGCTGGACGACACCGCGCACGCGGTGGGCAAGGTGCTGGCCGAGAAGGCGGCGGGCCGCGACGAAGGCGGCTCGATCGACCTCATCTGGATCAACGGCGAGAACTTCGCGTCCATGAAGCGGCAGGCTCTGCTGATGTCGCCCGGCTGGGCGGAGAGTCTGCCCAACTGGCGCTATGTCGACGTGGAGAGCAAAGCGACGATACTCACCGACTTCACCGTTCCGGTGGAGGGGCTGGAGAGCCCCTGGGGCATGGCCAAGCTGGTATTCTTCCACGACAGCGCGCGCACCGAGCCCGGCTCGATGCCCGGCTCGGCGCAGGAGCTGCTGGCGTGGGCGCGCGCGCATCCCGGCCGCTTCTCCTATCCGCAGCCGCCGGACTTCAGCGGATCGACCTTCCTGAAGCAGGTGCTGTCGGAGACGGTGGCCGACCGGTCGGTGCTTCTGAAGCCGGTGGTCGAGGCGGAGTTCGACGCGCAGACGAAGCCGCTGTTCGACTATCTCGACGCGCTGCACCCGCTGATGTGGCGACGCGGCGAGGCGTTTCCCCAAAACTATCCGGCGATGCGGCAGCTGCTGGCGGATGGCGAGCTGGACATCATCTTCGCGCTCAACCCGGCGGAGGCTTCCGGCGCGATCGCCAATGGCGAGCTGCCCGGCACGGTGCGTTCCTTCACCTTTGCGGGCGGCACGCTCGCCAACACGCATTTCGTCGCCATACCCTACAACGCGGCCGCCAAGGCGGGCGCGCTGGTGACGGCCGATTTCCTGATCTCGCCCGAGGCGCAGGCGCGCAAGCAGGACCCGAAGGTGTGGGGCGACCCCACCGTGCTGGCGCTGGCGAAGCTGGCGCCGGAGGATCGCGCCCGCTTCGACGCGCTGGAACTGGGCGTCGCCACGCTGCCGCCGGACCGGCTGGGGCCGGCGCTGGACGAGCCGCACCCCTCGTGGATGGAGCGGCTGGAGGCGGAGTGGAAGCGCCGCTACGGGGTGGCCAACTGAGCGCGCGGCAGAACAGCGAAGCACCGAGGGCCCTCGGACCCCGCCCTGTGCTGCCGAAGGCCGGCGAGCCTCCGGCCCAGACACGCTGATGCTCGCCCGACTCGGCCGGCCGCTGACGATCCTGCTGCTGGCCGGGCCGGTGCTGGCCGGGCTTGCGGGCACGATCGGCCCCGCCTTCGGCTACCTGCCAGCGCTGGGCGGCGAGAGCCTCTCGCTTGCGCCGCTGCGCATGCTGCTCGCGCAGCCGGGCATATGGCAGTCGGCCTGGCTGAGCCTCTTCACCGGGCTCGTTTCGACGGGGATCTCGCTCGTCGCGGTGTTGCTGTTCGTGGCGGCATGGGCCGGCACGCGGGCATTCGGACGGGTGCAGCACCTGGTCTCGCCGCTGCTTTCGGTGCCGCATGCGGCGGCCGCTTTCGGCCTGGCGTTCCTGATCGCGCCGTCGGGCATGCTGGCGCGGCAGGGCTCGCCATGGCTGACGGGCTGGGAGCGCCCGCCCGACCTGCTGATCGTCAACGACCCGATGGGGCTTTCGCTGATCGCCGGACTGGTGGTGAAGGAAATACCCTTCCTCTTCCTCGTGACGCTGGCGGCGCTGCCGCAGGCGCAGGTGGCGCGCACGCGGCAGCTGACGGCGTCGCTCGGCTACGGGCGCAGCGCCGCCTTCATCTACGGCTCCTGGCCGGCCATCTACCGGCAGATCAGGCTGGCGGTTTTCGCCGTCATCACCTTCTCGACCTCGGTGGTGGACATGGCGGCGATACTGGGGCCGACGCGGCCGCCGACGCTGGCGCCGCTGCTGGTGCAGTGGATGAATGACGCCGACATCTCCATGCGCTTCCAGGCATCGGCCGGGGCGCTGCTGCAGCTCGCTGTTTCTGCGCTGGCGATCCTGATCTGGATAGGGCTGGAGCGGCTGGCGGGACTGGCGAGCCGCAGGCTTGCGGGCGCCGGCTTCCGCTTCCGCCGCGACCTGTGGCTGCGGCGCACGGCCATCGCTGCGATGGCGGCCTCGGGGCTGGCGGTCTTCGCAGGGCTTGCCACGCTGAGCCTGTGGTCGGTGGCGCGGCTGTGGCCTTTTCCCGACGCGCTGCCGATGGAGCTGACCGCCGCGCACTGGAAAAAGGCGCTGCCGGGCGTGGGAGCCCCCATGGCAACGACGCTGGCGGCCGCGCTGGCGGCGGCGGGCATCGCCACGCTGCTGGCGGTGCTGTGCCTGATCCGCGAGGACCGCGCGGGCCGCCGGGGGCGGCTCGGCCTTGCCCTGATATACCTGCCGCTGATCGTGCCGCAGGTGGCTTTCCTGTTCGGCGTGCAGCTGCTGTTCCTGCTGGGCGGCGTGATGGCCAGCCTGCCGGCGCTGGTGCTGGCGCATCTGGTCTTCGTGCTGCCCTATGTGCTGCTGTCGCTGTCGGACCCGTGGCGGGCCTTCGACCGGCGCTACGAGATGGTGGCGCACGGGCTCGGCCGCACCCGGCTGGAAACGCTGTGGCGCGTGCGCCTGCCGATGATGCTGCGGCCGCTGGCGACGGCTGCCGCCGTGGGCTTCGCGGTTTCGGTCGGGCTCTACCTGCCGACGCTGATGGTGGGCGCCGGGCGGCTGACCACCATCACCACGGAAGCGGTGGCGCTGGCGTCGGGTGGCAACCGCTCGGTCATCGGCGTCTACGCCTTCCTGCAGATGGCGCTGCCCTTCCTCGGCTTCGCCGTTGCCACGCTCGTCCCGGCGCTGCTATGGCGGCGCTTTCGCGCCATGCGGGCATGACCGGGGCAGGATGGACGGCGACCACACGGGACTTTTGCTCGACGGGGTGACGATCCGGCTTGACGGGCGCACGCTCGTTTCGCTGACGCAGCGCGTGGGACCGGGCGAGGCGCTGACCGTGATGGGGCCTTCGGGCTCCGGCAAGTCGACGCTGCTCGCCTTCATCGCCGGGTTTCTCGACCCCGCCTTCACCGCCGAGGGCCGGGTGCTGGTGGACACGCAGGACATCACCGCGATGCCGGCGGAGGAGCGCCATGTGGGCATGCTGTTCCAGGACCCGCTGCTGTTTCCGCATATGACGGTGGCGCAGAACCTCGCCTTCGCGATCCCGCGCGCGGTGCACGGCCGCGACGCACGCGCCGCGCTGGTGAAGGAAGCGCTGGCCGGCGTGGAGCTCGACGGGCTGGGCGAACGCGACCCCGACACGCTGTCGGGCGGGCAGAAGGCGCGGGTGGCGCTGGCGCGCGTGCTGCTGTCGGCGCCGCGCACGCTGCTGCTGGACGAGCCGTTCTCGCGGCTGGACGTGGCGCTGCGCCAGCAGATGCGCGAGCTGGTGTTTGCCAAGGCGAAGGCCGGCGGCCTGCCGGTGCTGCTGGTGACGCATGACGAAGCCGACGCCGAAGCCGCCGGCGGCCCCGTGTTGCGGATAGGCGGCTAGGATGGCCGCGCCGCTGCCCGACCTGCCGGTTACCGCCGCGCTGCCGCAGCTTGCGCGGGCGCTGGCGGACGGGCGTAGCGCCGTGCTGGTGGCGCCGCCAGGTGCCGGCAAGACGACGCTGGTGCCGCTGCATCTGCTCGATGCCGGCTGGCGGGGCGACGGCCGGATCCTGCTGCTTGAGCCGCGCCGGCTGGCCGCCCGCGCGGCGGCAAGGCGCATGGCCTCGCTGCTGGGCGAGGAGCCGGGCGGCACGGTGGGCTACGCCATGCGCATGGAGAGCCGCGTCTCGGCGAAGACGCGCATCCTGGTCGTGACCGAGGGCGTGCTGGCGCGCATGATCCTTGACGATCCGGAGCTTGCCGGCGTCGCATGCGTGATCTTCGACGAATTCCACGAGCGCTCGCTGGACGGCGATTTCGGGCTGGCGCTGGCGCTGGACGTGCAGGGCGCGCTGCGGCCCGACCTGCGGCTGCTGGTGATGTCGGCCACGATCGACGGGGCGCGCGTGGCCTCACTGCTGGGCGAAGCGCCCGTGGTGACCAGCGAGGGCCGCAGCTTCCCGGTCGAGCTGCGGCATGAGGAGCGGCCGGCCGACATGCGCGTGGAGGAAGCCGTGGCGCGCGCGGTGCGCGGCGCGCTTGCCCAGGAGCGCGGAAGCGTGCTCGCCTTCCTGCCGGGGCAGCGCGAGATCGAGCGCACGGCCGAGATGCTGGCCGACCGGCTGCCCGCCGACACCGACATCGTGCCGCTGTACGGGAACCTGGACGGCAGGGCGCAGGACGCCGCGATCCGGCCCGCGCCAGCCGGAAGGCGCAAGGTGGTGCTGGCCACGGCGATCGCGGAGACCTCGATCACCATCGACGGCGTGCGCGTGGTGATCGATTGCGGCCTTTCGCGGCTGCCCAGATATGAACCCGCCACCGGGCTGACGCGGCTGGAGACGGTGCGGGTGTCGCGCGCCTCGGCCGACCAGCGGGCCGGACGCGCCGGGCGCACGGAACCCGGCGTGGCGATACGCCTGTGGCGCGCGGAGCAGACGGCCGCGCTGCCCGCCTTCACCCCGCCCGAGATACTGGAGGCGGACCTGTCGGGCCTCGTGCTGGACTGCGCCGCGTTCGGGGTGGCCGATCCGACGACACTTGCGTTTCTCGACCCGCCGCCGGCGCCGGCGCTGGCCGAGGCGCGTTCGCTGCTGCGCGAACTCGGCGCGATCGATGGCGAGGGACGGCTGACTGGGACCGGCGCGGCGATGCGCAGGCTGTCGCTGCCGGTGCGGCTGGCGCACATGGTGGCGGAAGCGGCAGGGACCGGCGAGGCGGAAGCGGCCGCGCGGCTGGCCGTGCTGCTGACCGAGCGCGGGCTGGGCGGCACCGGCATCGACCTCGATGCGAGGCTGGCGCGGCTTGCCTCGGACAGGTCGCCGCGGGCGGAAGCGGCAAAGGCACTGGCGAAGCGGCTGGCGGCGGCCGCCGGAAATGGCGCGGGCGGGAAGACCGCCGGCACGGCGGGCGCGCTGCTGCTGCATGCCTTTCCCGACCGCGTGGCCAGGCAGCGCGGCGAGCACGGCCGCTACGTGCTGGCCAACGGGCGCGGCGCGATGATGGAGGCGACGGAAGCGCTGGCGCGCGAGCCGTTCCTGGTGATCGCGGACCTGCAGGGCAAGGCGCAGAACGCGCGCATAGCCTCGGCCGCCGCGGTGAGCGAGGACGACATGCGGGCCGCGCTGTCCGGCCGCATCGAGCGGCGAACCGAGACGAGCTTCGACGCCGGGCGGCGGGCCGTGCGCGTGCGCGAGACCGAAAGGCTGGGCGGGATCGTGCTGGCCGAGCGCATGCTGCCGGCGCCGAAGGGAGAGACGGCGAACCGCGCGATCGTGGACGCCGTGCGGACGCATGGCCTCTCCCTGCTGCCGTGGAGCAAGGGAGCGGCGGCGCTGCGCCACAGGCTGCAATGGCTGCGGCAGGGGCTGGGGGCGCCGTGGCCGGACGTTTCGGACGCGGCCCTGACGGCCGGCCTGGACGAATGGCTGCTGCCCTTCCTGCCGGGCGAGCCGTCGCTCGACCGCATAGACGCGGGCGCCATCCGCGACGGGCTGATGTCGCTGGTGCCCTACGAGCTGCAACGCCGGATCGACGAACTGGCGCCGACGCATTTTTCCGCGCCGTCGGGCAGCGTCGTGCCTATCGACTACGAGGGCGAGCAGCCGGTGCTTTCAATCCGGGTGCAGGAACTGTTCGGTCTGGCCGCGCACCCCAGCATCGCCGGCGGCACGGTGCCGCTGACGCTGGAGCTGCTGTCGCCGGCGCACCGGCCGCTGCAGACGACGCGCGACCTGCCCGGCTTCTGGCGCGGCTCGTGGGCCGACGTGCGCTCCGACATGCGCGGGCGCTATCCCAAGCATGTGTGGCCGGAAAACCCGCTGGACGCGCAGGCCACGGCGCGCGCCAAACCCCGCAAGTGAGCGCGAATAGCGCTTGGCTCGGCCGGGCCGGCGTCGCATAAGGACGCCATGGCGCTCGACTATCGCACGCCGGAGCCGATGCAGTTTCACCGGCTGCGGCTCAACACGCTGATCAAGCTGCGCTGGCTTGCGATCGTAGGCCAGAGCGCGGCGGTGGTCGTGGTCGCCTTCTGGCTGGAATTTCCTCTGCCGGTGGGCATTTGCTTCGCGCTGATCGCGGCTTCGGCCTGGCTGAACCTGGTGCTGGCGTTCCGCTTTCCCGCCACGCACCGGCTGGAGCCGCTGGCCGCGCTCGGCATCCTGGCCTTCGACGCGCTGCAGCTGGCCGGGCTGCTGTACCTGACGGGCGGGCTGACCAACCCTTTCGCGCTGCTGATGACGGTGCCGGTGGTGATCTCGGCGACGTCGCTGCCGCTGCGGCTGACGGCCGTGCTCGGCGTGCTGGTGGTGGCGGCCGCAAGCCTGCTGAGCTTCGTGCACCTGCCGCTGCCCTGGTTTCCGGGCTACGACATCTCGATGCCGTTCATCTATGTCGCAGGCGTTTGGATGGCGGTGGTGTCGTCGATCGCTTTTACCGGCATCTACGCCTATCGCGTGGCGGAGGAGGCGCGGCTGCTGGCCAACGCGCTGGCCGCCACCGAGCTGGTGCTGCAGCGCGAGCAGCATCTCTCCGCACTGGACGGGCTGGCGGCAGCGGCCGCGCACGAGCTCGGCACGCCGCTGGCCACCATCACGCTGGTGGCCAAGGAGATGGAGCGGGCGCTGGGCGACGACCCGCGCTTCGGCGAGGACGTGACGCTGCTGCGCACGCAGAGCGAGCGCTGCCGCGAGATCCTGAAGCGGCTGACCAACCTCTCCTCCGAGAGCGAGGCGCACATGGCGCGGCTGCCCTTCACCTCGCTGATCGAGGAGGTGGTGGCGCCGCATCGCGAATTCGGCATCGAGATCAGGCTGGAGCCGGGCAGGCGCGAAGGGCCGGAGCCGGTGACCCGGCGCAACCCCGGCGTGCTCTACGGGCTCGGCAACCTGGTGGAGAACGCCGTCGACTTCGCGCGCGAGAGCGTGACGATCGAGTGGATGTGGGACGCCGACCGGGTGGGCCTGTCGGTGGTGGACGACGGGACGGGCTTCCCGGCCGAAATCCTCGACCGGATCGGCGAACCCTACATGACGAGCCGCGGCAGCGCCGACGCGGGCGGCGGCGGGCTGGGACTGGGCCTGTTCATCGCCAAGACGCTGCTGGAGCGCTCCGGCGCCTCGATCAGCTTCGCCAACGCCAACGAGCCGGGCAAAGGCGCGCAGGCCAGGGTGGAGTGGCCGCGCGAGGTGTTCGTTTCGGCGGAAGGGTGAGGCAGGGGGAGCGCGGGGGCGAGCGGCCGTTTGCTGGACATGGCGGCGAATTCGGCTAAGAAGGCCGGAAAACAATAGAAGACGGGATAAAAATGGCCGAAGAAGGCAATGGCCACGACGCCGAGGCGCTGGGCGACGACCGCACGCTGCTGATCGTCGAGGACGACAAGCCCTTCCTCACCCGGCTGGCGCGCGCGATGGAAAGCCGCGGCTTCGCGGTGGAGACTGCCGAGAGCGTGGAAGAGGCGGTGGGCAAGGTGAAGGCCGGGGCGCCGGCCTATGCCGTGATCGACATGCGGCTGGGCGACGGCAACGGGCTCGACGTGGTGTCGGCGATCCGCGACAAGCGCGACGATTCCCGCATGATCATCCTCACCGGCTACGGCAACATCGCGACCGCGGTGACGGCGGTGAAGCTCGGCGCCGTCGACTATCTGGCAAAGCCCGCCGACGCCGACGACATCTACATGGCGCTGACCCGCACCACCGAGCGCCCGGCGCCGCCGGAAAACCCGATGTCGGCCGACCGCGTGCGCTGGGAGCACATTCAGCGCGTCTACGAGATGTGCGACCGCAACGTGTCGGAGACGGCGCGCCGGCTGAACATGCACCGGCGCACGCTGCAGCGCATCCTGGCGAAGCGGGCGCCGAGGTAAGGCGATAGGGCATTATGGCAATACGGCAGTAGGGCAATATGAGACCGCTCCCTACTGCCCTACTGCCCTACTGCCCTACTGCCTTCCTAATCCCCCTCCCCTTCCAGCGACGGCACCGGAACGCCCGCCATCTCGGCGGCGGTGAGACGGGCCGCGCCCGAGCGCGCGATGCGCAGGGTCAGCGCCTTGCGCACATGCGCGGCCAGCCTGTGCTCCGGCGCCTCGCGCATCAGCTCGGCGCCATAGCCGTCGGAGAGGATGAAGCCGCAATCCTCCGGGAAGATGTGGGCCGGCACCTCCGGATGGGTGGCGAAGAAGAAGCGGTCGCAGAACAGCCGGTATTCGTGCCATTTGCGGTCGACGCGGAAATCCTCGATCGAGGACTTGATCTCCACGATCCAGATCTCGCCGGTGCGCGACAGCGCGACCAGATCGGCGCGGCGGCCGGTGACCAGCGACAGTTCGGGCATGACGGCGGCGCCGAGCTGGAGCAGAAGGCGCTGCACGCCGCGGCGGATGACCATGGCGCGCTCCGACTGGCGGCCGTCCGCCAGCGGATTCAGGGGAATCGGAGAGACGAGGGGCATGCCATCTTATGGCATGGCCTGTTCACGTTTTGAACCTGTTTGCGGCGACGTTGCGCTAGAAATGATGGGCGGGTTCGCGGGTGCGGGGCGCCTCGGCCCGGAGCGGCCGGTCGAGGTCGTTCCATGTGCCCAAGAGCGCATGGCAGCGGGAACAGTTGATCTGGATCGGCTCCGGCGCGCCCGAGGCGTAGATGTCGTTCTGCTGGGCGCAGTGCGGACAGATGATGGAAATATGGGGCATGGCGTGGCCTCCTTGCGTCTGGCGACGGGAGCGCACGATCCGGATAGGCAGGAGGGACAACTCTCATGTCGGCTGTCGCTTGCTGCTGATCGCCAGCATTACCGCTACCCTACGCCTGCAAGGGCGCATGTCGAGTCAATTCGGCCGGCGGGCCGCCAAGCACGGGATGACTGGACGGAGGCCCTTGGCGGAGCAGCGTTCGGGCCGCTTCACATCCGCGTGAATGTTGCCGAATTGCAATACTGGCCGGACCAACGGCCGCCGCCACACCACAAAGCGCTTGGCAGGCCTGCGCCCCACCGTTAACCAAAGATGGCGGAAATGCGGCCGAATCAGGCTCGACATCCATTGGGGAAAACGCATCCGATGCGGATAAAGACACTTCTCGCAATTGCCGTGGTCGCGGCTTCCACCGCGCTGGCAGGCTGCACCACCGGCGGCTCCATGTTCACGTCCGACTACAGCGGGCGCAAGGATGCCGGCTTCCAGATGCCGACGATCCCGATCCACCAGGTGGATCGCAAGTATCATCGGCAGATCGTGAGCTACGCCACCAAGGAGAAGCCGGGCACGATCGTCGTCGATACGAAGGAAAAGCACCTCTACTTCGTGCTGGAAGGCGGCAAGGCCGTGCGCTACGGCATCGGCGTCGGCCGCGAGGGCTTCGAGTGGAAGGGCACGACCACCATCGCGATGAAGCGCGAATGGCCGGTGTGGACGCCCCCGCCGGCGATGATCAGGCGCCAGCCCGAGCTCGCCAAGTGGCGCGGCGGCCAGCCCGGCGGCCTGAGCAACCCGCTCGGCGCGCGCGCCATGTACCTTTTCCGCGGCGGCAACGATTCCGGATATCGCCTGCACGGCACGCCGGAATGGAAGTCGATCGGACGCGCCATGTCGTCCGGCTGCATCCGCCTGATGAACCAGGACATCATCGACCTGTACAGCCGCGCCAAGGTGGGCGCGAAGGTGATCGTGAAATAGGACCGTCCAGGCAACAGGACGGAAGTAAGAGAGACCGGGCCTTGCGCCCGGTTTTTCTTTGGGCCTCGCCGCAAGCGCCTGGCTGAGGGCCTGTACAGCAGGCCCGACGGTCAATCGCCGAACGCGATGACGACGTCCGGCTCGAGCCGCCGCGCGAAAACACGCTCGGCATTGGCCATGTCGTTGCCGAAGGCGCGCTCGCGCGCCGCCTGCGGCGACAGGCCGTGGTCGACCCAGCGCTGGACCAGCCGGCGCGCCAGCTCGGCGCGCGGCACGTCGAGGAACACGCGCCAGTCGAACAGGCCGGACAGGCGGCGCCAGGGGTCCTCGTCGAGCAGCAGGTAGTTTCCCTCCACGATGACGAAACGGGTGGCCGCCGGTACGATGGACGCGCCGGCGCGGGCGAGATCGGCCGAGCGGTCGAACAGCGGCACCGCCACATCCTCGCCGCCGGCGCGCAGGCGCCGCAGGAGCGCCTCGAAGCCCGCCAGGTCGAAGGTCTCGGGCGCGCCCTTGCGGGCCAGCAGCTGGCGGCCCGAAAGCACGGCATTGTCGTAGTGGAAGCCGTCCATCGGCACGATGGCGGCGGACGCCGCGGCCAGCAATTCGTGCAGCCGCGCTGCGAGGTGCGACTTGCCCGCGCCCGGCGGGCCGGCCACGGCGACCATAAAGCGGGGGCTGCCGGCCGCCCTGCGAAACAGCTCGGCTGCAAGATGCGCGATATCCGACACGGCTTCCTCCGTCTGCCTCGCCCTGCGCGGAGGAAAGGTAGTGCCGGTGGGCGCGCGGCGCAAATGCAGCCAGGACGGGGAGAGGCCGAGAACACGCAGCGCGCAAAGAAAAGGCCCGCCGCGCAGGCGCGGCGGGCCGGTCCGTCCCCCGACGGAATGGCGACTTACTTGGTCGCGTTCTTGGCTACGAGGGCCTTGGCTTCCTCGACCATCGCCTTGGCGTCGAGGCCCTTGCCGCTCATCTCCGCGATCCAGCCTTCCTCGATCGAGCTGGCGGCATCCTTCCAGCGCTGCGTCTCGGCCTCGTCCAGGGTGATGATGTTGTTCTTGCGGTCCTGGGCGATCTTCAGGCCGACCTGGTCGCCCATGTCCATCACCTTGCCGAACATGGCGGCCGTCTCGATGCCGGAATTGGCGTCGATGACCTTCTTCAGGTCGTCCGGCAGCTTGTCATAGGAGGCCTGGTTCATGGCCACGACGAAGGTCTGCGTGTAGAGACCATGGTCACCCGAGAACTGGGTGTGGTTGCTGACCAGCTCGGAAACCTTGAGCGAGGGCGTCACTTCCCAGGGGATGGTGGTCGCGTCGATGACGCCCTTGGACAGGGCTTCCGTCACGGCCGGGACGGGCATGCCGACCGGGGTGGCGCCGAGCTTCTCGAGCATCTGGTTGATGACGCGCGAACCGCCGCGGATCTTGAGGCCCTTCATGTCCTCGAGCTTGGTGACCGGGTTCTTGGAGTGGATGAGGCCGGGGCCGTGGGCGTGCCAGGCGATGACCTTCATGCCCTTGAACTCGTCGGCGCAGTACTTCTCGCAATATTCGTGGAACGCCTTGGAAGTGGCCTCGCCGGTCGTCACCATGAAGGGCAGCTCGAACGCCTCGGTGGCGGGGAAGCGGCCCGGCGTGTAGCCGATCACGGTCCAGATGAAGTCGACGACGCCGTCGGTCACCTGGTCCACCAGCTGCGGCGGCGTGCCGCCGAGAGCCATGGCGTCGTATTTCTCGATCTTGAGGCGACCGCCGGACTCGGCCATCACCTTCTCGATCCACGGCAAAATCGCCTTGGACGGAATAGTCGCCTGCGGCGGCAACATCTGATGGAAGCGCAGCGTAACCTCCTGCGCCATCGAAGCCACCGTCATCACACCCATCGCGGCCGCGGCCGCAAGCATCGTCCTGAACATCTTCATTGGCAGGTCCTCCCATGAGCCGACATTGTTATACAACAAAACAATTGCGCCTGACACCCTCTACGTTAGATGCAATTCGACTTTCATGCCGTACGGTTAGCGGCGCCCATGGCGCAGGGTAAGCTGCCCGGCGGCCCGCCCCGACCCGCGCACTAGACCAGGAATTGCTGGCGCGCGGACACGTTGCCGTTGGCGGCGAGGCGGGGCCGGCCGGGGCGGGCCTGCTCGGTGCCGACAAGGCCGCTAGCCGCCATGCGCAGCCGCACGCCGGTGCCTGCGACAATGCGCACCGGCATGGCGCAATGCCGCTGCGACGACTGCGGCACGGTGAGGCGCACGCGCGCACCCTCGATCAGCGACCACATGAAGCGGGCGGCGCCATCGGCCGCGCCCGACACCAGCACGCGCATCCTGCCCTCGCCGACATTGACGCAGACATAGGACCCGGCGACAGCCTCGCCCGACTGCAGCGGCCGCACACGGGTGCGGGCGTCGCCTCCGAAGGCGGGCAGGCCGCCCTCGACCGCGAACTCGATCAGCCGCAGGTCTGCCGCGATGGTGCGCGCGCGCACCACGCAGGCGTTGCGCCAGCAGGGCCAGCGATGCTCCGCGCCCGCCACGCCTAGCCCGAGACCAGCACGAGACCGGGCACCCGCTCGACGAGCTGGCGGTCGGTCATCACGTATTCGAGGTTCTGGCGGGCAAGCCGCGCATGCTCGCGCGCCAGCGCCTCGGCGCGCGCGCCTTCGCGCATCTCCATCGCGGCGACGATGGCGCGGTGCTGGGCCTGGCCTATGAACAGCGAAGCGCGAAAGGCTGGGATGCGCGACTGCGCGCGGACGAAGGCGCTGGGGTCGGCGAAGGGAAGCTGCTTGGCGCGGTCTAGCTCGCGCTTGACGATGGCGCTGCCCGACAGGCCGGCCAGCATCTCGTGAAACTCGGCGTTGAGCGGAACGTAGCGGTCGAAATCCATCTCGTCCGGGTGCGAGCCGAACACCTCGTCCATCCTCGCCAGAAGGCTTTTCAGCGCGACGAGGCGCGCCGGCTGCACGCCGCGCTCGGCAGCGAGCCTGGCTGCCATGCCCTCGAGCGTACCGCGCAGCTCTATCGCGTCATGCACGTCGGCCTCGGTGAAGGAGCGCACCGCGTAGCCGCCGGACGGTATGGCCTCGAGTATGCCCTCCTGCTCCATGCGCGCCAAAGCCGCGCGCACGGGCGTGCGCGAAAGACCCAGCATCTCGCTGATGCCTATCTCGGAAAGACGCTCGCCCGGCTCGACGGCGCCCGAATAGACCAGATTGCGCAGGCCCAGCACCGCCTTGAGCGACTGCGACGTACCCTTCTCGGGTGGTGGAGAGGTCCTGGAAATGGCTACCCCCTGTCATTCGGCGCCGTGGCCGAGTGATCCTGTATACAGGCTGTTTGTCAAGTGGCGCCGCCGAACGGCCTGTGCTAGCGAGCCTGCGACCACGACCGATTCAGGAGAAAATGATGCCGTCATCGTCCGTCGCCCAGCCGCCCTACCGCGCCGACCATGTGGGCAGCCTGCTGCGTCCCCAGAAGGTGAAGGACGCGCGCCGGAAGTTCTACGACGAGAAGTCGATACCCGAGGAGGAACTGGCCGCGGCCGAGGACGAGGCGATCCGGGACGTCATCCGCATGCAGGAGAATGCCGGCCTGCCCGTGGTGACCGACGGCGAGATCCGCCGCGCCTTCTGGCACTACGACTTCCTGGACGGGCTGACCGGCTTCGACCTCGAAAAGCGCGCCGAGGGCGTGCAGTTCGGCGGGGCGGCGGTGCTGCCGGTGCATCCGGTGATGGACCAGCGCATCGACTTCCCGGCCGACCACCCGCACCTGGAGCATTTCAAGTTCGTGGCGGCGAACACCAGGGTGATGCCCAAGATCTCGATACCCGGCCCGTCCTGCGCGCATTTCCGCACGCAGCCGGACGACGTGCGCGTGAAGGAATATCGCGAAGACCCGCAGGCCATGTTCGACGACCTGGCGAAAGCCTACGCCAAGGCCGTGAAGGCGTTTTACGACGCCGGCTGCCGCTACCTGCAGATGGACGACATCTTCTTCGCCTATCTGTGCGACCCGAAGCACCGCGAGGCCAAGAAGAAGATCGGGCAGGACCCCGACTGGCTGATCGACCGCTATGCCTGGATGATGAACGAGGCAATCAAGGACCGGCCGGCCGACATGATGATCGGCATGCATATGTGCCGCGGCAACTTCAAGTCCACCCACGCGGCCGAGGGCGCCTACGACCTGGCGGCCGACGCGATCTTCAACAAGACGGGCGTCGACATCTACTTCATGGAATACGACACCGACCGCGCCGGCGGGCTGGAGCCGCTGCGCCTGCTGCCGCGGGGCAAGAAGCGGGTGCTGCCGGGCTTCATCACCACCAAGACCGGCGACCTGGAGAAGCTGGACGACCTGAAGCGCAAATTCGACGAGGCTTCGAAATACGCGCCGATCGAGCAGCTGGGCATCGCGCCGCAATGCGGCTTCGCCTCGACCGAGGAAGGCAACTCGATCACCTTCGACGACCAGCGCCGCAAGCTGGACCTCGTTGTGAAGACGGCGGAAGCGATCTGGGGCGGCGTGGCGGCCTAGGGCGGCCCCCTTCACCACGCTTCGCGTGGTCCCCTTCCCCCGTAAGCGGGGGAAGAACCGCCGCCGCGTACGGCCGCAACCGGGTTGCTCCCCTGCGAAGCGGGAGGCGGGACCGCCCCGGGCCCGGCGAAGGCCGGCCGGTGGACAGGCTCCAGCGATGAAAGAGGCGCACCCGCTCCCTTACCGCCGGCTCACACGCATGGGCAGGCCGCCTTCGGGCTGGGTGGTAAGCTTCTGCACGGGCCAGGGGTTCGTCTCCGGCAGCGTGTCGAAACGGAAGCGCGACATCAGCCCGGCCAGGATGATGACCGCCTCCTGCATGGCGAAGCTGGCGCCGATGCAGACGCGCGGGCCGGCGCCGAACGGCAGATACTGATACCGGTCGAGCTTCTCGCGGTTTCCGGGGTGGAACCGCTCGGGCATGAAAGCGTCGGGCCGGTCCCACAGCTTGCGGTGCCGGTGGATGGTCCACGGCATGACCAGTATCTGCGAGCCGGCGGCGATCGCCAGGGGGCCGTATTCGTCCGCCTCCATCGCCTCGCGGTTTATCGACGGCGCCGGCGGATAGAGGCGCATCGCCTCCTCGAAGGCGGCACGGGTGAGCGGCATCCGCTCGAGCCACTTCACCGGGTCGGGCTCGGCCGACAGAACCGCATCTATCTCGGCTTCGACCTGCGCACGCTCCCACGGCGCCTGCGCCAGGCAGTAGATGGTCCACGCCAGGGCGCGGGCCGTGGTCTCGTGGCCGGCGCCGATGAAGGTGATGATGTTGTCGGCCACCTCGTCGCGCGTCAGACCTTCTTTGTGTCCGGGCGGTCCTTCGGCCTTCAGCAGCAGGGTGAGGAAATCGTCGGGCGCGGAGGCGGGATCGCGCTCCAGCTTGCGGCGGCGCTGCTCCATCGTCTCGGTGACGATGCCGCGGAAGAAGGCCATGGTGCGGCGGCCGCGCAGGCGCGTGATGCGGGGAAGCCAGTCCGGCGCGCGCAATATGTCGAGCGGGTCGATGCGGGCCATGGTCTCGAACAGGCGGTCGACCTGCTTTTCAAACTGGCCCTGGGCGCCGGCAATCTCTCCCGAGAACAGTGTCTCCGCGAGGATGTCGTAGGTCAGCGAAGTCATGTCGCGCGCCACATCCGTCCGCCCGAGCGTTTCGTAGCGATCGGCGAAGGCCTGCGTGCGCGCGAGCATGGGTGCGGCGAAGTTGAAGATGTGGCGCGGCGTGAAGACCGGCGCCATGGCCTTGCGCGAGCGCTTCCACACGTCGCCCTCGGCGGTCAGCAGCCCGTCGCGCAGGATGGGCCGCAGGATCTTCTGCCGCACGGGCGCCATGCGGTAGTTGCGGGCGTTGTCTACCAGCACGTGGCGGACCAGGCCGGGATCGTTGGCGATGACGAGGGGGCCGCCGACGCCGGTGCGGATCGATATCCACGGCTGGTTGTAGGAAGGCTCGCCCCACAATTCGAGCGGATTGCGGTACATGACGCCCAGCATCTGCAGCAGCGAAGGCGGCTTCGCGCGCGGCTTGGGCGCGGGCGGCACGAAGGGGACGGGCTTGGTTTCCATGGGCAATTTCCTTTGCCGGGGAATGTAGGGACGCCGGCCGGCACGGGCAAATGAACTTCCTGCCAGAACCCGCCCCGAGCGGGCTCGCCGAGCGCGCCTCAATCCCCACGCAAATGCCCCGTAAAACTTGGAAAACCGGCCGCGAACGCCTATATCTGGTGCATGTGCCGGATCGTCGATTCGGCCCCGCGCGCCTCAATGCGCGGGTTCAGTTCCATCAACGGATTTTCATGTCAGAAACGCCTGAAATCGTCCCCGGCGCCAAGCCCGAATACGGCGCGGATTCCATCAAGGTGCTGAAGGGGCTCGACGCCGTGCGCAAGCGGCCGGGCATGTATATCGGCGACACCGATGACGGCTCCGGCCTGCACCACATGGTGTACGAGGCCGTGGACAACGCCATCGACGAGGCGCTGGCCGGCCATGCCGACCTGGTGACCGTGGCGCTCAATCCGGACGGCTCGTGCACGGTGATCGACAACGGGCGCGGCATCCCCACCGAACTGCACCCCTCGGAAGGCGTTTCGGCCGCCGAGGTGATCATGACGCAGCTGCATGCCGGCGGAAAGTTCGACCAGAATTCCTACAAGGTTTCGGGCGGCCTGCACGGCGTGGGCATTTCGGTGGTGAACGCGCTCTCGACCCAGCTTCGGCTGAAAATCCGGCGCGACGGCAAGATCCACGAGATGAGCTTCACCCATGGCGAGCCGGACGCGCCGCTGGCGGTCACCGGCACCTATGAGCAGAAGATGCTGCCCGGCACCTATGAGGGCCGCAACGGCACGGAGATCACCTTCCTGCCCTCGCCCGAGACGTTCACCATGGTCGATTTCGACTACGGGACGCTGGAGCACCGGCTGCGCGAGCTCGCCTTCCTGAATTCAGGCGTGCGCATCGTGCTTTCCGACAGGCGGCATGCCGACGTGAAGCAGGTGGAGCTGCTGTACGAAGGCGGGCTGGAAGAGTTCGTGAAATATCTCGACCGGGCCAAGAAGCCGCTGATCGAGGCGCCGATCGCCATTCGCTCGGAGCGCGACGGCATCACGGTCGAAGTGGCGATGTGGTGGAACGACAGCTACCACGAGAACGTGCTGGCCTTCACCAACAACATTCCGCAGCGCGACGGCGGCACGCATCTGGCGGGCTTCCGCGGGGCGCTGACGCGCCAGATCATCGGCTATGGCGAATCCTCGGGCCTGACCAAGAAAGAGAAGGTCTCGCTGACCGGCGACGACTGCCGCGAGGGGCTGACGGCCGTGCTTTCGGTCAAGGTGCCGGACCCGAAATTCTCGTCACAGACCAAGGACAAGCTGGTGTCGTCCGAAGTGCGGCCGGTGGTCGAGGGGCTGGTCAACGACGCGCTGGGCACCTGGCTGGAAGAGCACCCGGCCGAGGGCAAGGTGGTGGTGGAGAAGGTGATCCAGGCGGCAGCCGCCCGCGAGGCGGCGCGCAAGGCACGCGACATCACCCGCAAGAGCACGCTGGGCGTGACGTCGCTGCCGGGCAAGCTGGCCGACTGCCAGGAGCGCGACCCTGCGAAATCCGAGATCTTCATCGTCGAGGGCGACTCGGCCGGCGGCTCGGCCAAATCGGGGCGCTCGCGCCAGAACCAGGCCATCCTGCCGCTGCGAGGAAAGATCCTCAACGTGGAGCGCGCCCGCTTCGATCGCATGCTGTCGTCGGAAATGATCGGCACGCTGATCACGGCGCTGGGCACCGGCATCGGCAAGGACGAGTTCAACGCCGAGAAGCTGCGCTACCACAAGATCATCATCATGACGGACGCCGACGTGGACGGCGCCCACATCCGCACTCTGCTGCTGACCTTCTTCTTCCGGCAGATGCCGGAGCTGATCGAGCGCGGGCACCTCTATATCGCGCAGCCGCCGCTCTACAAGATTTCGCGCGGCAAGTCCTCGCAGTACATCAAGGACGAGCGCGCGTTCGAGGAATTCCTGATCGGGTCGGGGCTGGACGAGGCATCGCTGGAACTCGCCTCGGGAGAGGTGCGCAGCGGGCTCGACCTGAGGGCCGTGATCGACGACGCGCTGGCCGTTCGCACCCTGATCAACGGACTGCACTCGCGCTACAACAGGCCGGTGGTGGAGCAGGCGGCGATTGCGGGCGCGCTGAGCCCGGCGGTGCTGGCCGACCCGGCACGCGCGGTGGAAGCCGCAAACTACGTGGCGCGGCGCATGGACGTGATCTCGGAAGAGACCGAGCGCGGCTGGAGCGGACGGCTGAACCCCGCCAATGACGGGACCGGCGGCTACATACTGGAGCGCACGGTGCGCAGCGTGCGCGAGATGGTGGTGCTGGACGCGGCGCTGATCGGCTCTGCCGACGCGCGCGCGCTGGACCGCTATGCGCCGCGGCTGCAGGAGGTGTACGAGAAGCCCCCGGTGCTGAAGCGCCGCGAGGTGTCGGAAGCCGTGTCCGGGCCGATCGGCCTGCTGGAGGCGGTGTTTGCGACCGGCCGCAAGGGCCTGACCATGCAGCGCTACAAGGGGCTGGGCGAAATGAACGCCGAGCAGCTGTGGGAAACCACGCTCGACCCGAACGTGCGCTCGCTGCTGCAGGTGAAGGTGAACGATGCCACGGACGCCGACGCGCTGTTTGCGCGGCTGATGGGCGACGAGGTGGAACCGCGCCGCGAGTTCATCCAGGAAAACGCGCTCAGCGTCGCCAATCTGGACATCTAGCCCGGCAGACATGCCGGCGGTTGCCGGCGTCGCCGCGCCCTTGCGGCGGGCGGACGCGCCGCGGACCCGCGGGCGGCATCAGCCGCCCGAACCGGCCCCGGCGCGACGCAGCCGGGCGGCTTGATCCAATTTAATTCAAATTTTACCAAGCCGCCAAATGCGCGGAAACTTGAGCGCAGGCAGGGGAACGAACCCAACGCTGCCGGGTTAAGTCCCTGCACAGCAAGAGTTTTGGCTCCCATGCGAGCGGATGAAAAGAGAATGGACGGAAACAAGAACATAGCGCGTGAACTGCGTCGCCAGGCCTCGACACCGGAATACCGGCGTCACCTGCAGCAGCTGCCGCAGTTCCAGGTCGAGCAGAAGCTGCCCGACGAATTCCGCTCGCTTCTCAGCAGGCTCGACGCCAATGAGGGCGGCAGGTCCCGGCGCTAATCCGGGACGCAGCAGACAGCGGAAAATATCGGGATATCAGGATCGGCAACGCCGATCCGCGGCCGGCGGCTTAGCGGCCGGCGGCGACCTTCTTCTTCGGCCGGGGGAGCAGACCCTCGCGCTGGGCCTGCTTGCGGGCGAGCTTGCGCGAGCGACGAATGGCCTCCGCCTTCTGGCGGACGCGGCGCTCGGACGGCTTCTCGTAGGAGCGGCGCGCCTTCATTTCGCGGAAGACGCCCTCACGCTGCATCTTCTTCTTGAGCACCCTGAGGGCCTGTTCGATGTTGTTCTCGCGGACAAGTACCTGCAATTTCTTTCCTTCTTCGATGCGCCGGGAAAAGCCGATGGCTCCCCGGCTGGAGAGCAAAGCCGCGGCCCTGGAAGGGAACGACCGGAAAAGGCGCATTTTCAGGCGCCGCAAAATGCCAATGGGCGGGCGGCGCGATGCGCAAGCGATGCGGGGAACATAGTGTTCCCGCCGCGAAACTCAACCCCTTAAGCCGCAGCGCGGCGCGCCAGGCCACGGTGGTGGAGGGCGGATTGATCGTGGCAATTGCGTGAGTTATCCATAAGCATCAATGGGGGAGCGACATGCGACGGATCAGTGCAATATTAGCAACTTCGATTACAACGGCGATGATCGCAGTCGCCACACCTTCCATTTCACATGCGACCTCTTCGGGATGGCTGCATCCGACGGAGATGGAGCGCTTCTCGAAGCAGATGAGCGGCAAGAAGATGATGCCGGTGAAGATCGCCTGCCGCGGAGATTCCAGCAAGTCTTCGGTCCGGGACAGCATGGAGCTTAACCTGACCTTCGCGCCCAACCCAGCCAATTTGCGCTGGCGCTGGGTGTGGGGCTCGACCTACTCGTCCACCAAGTTTCAGCTGGAGAAGGCCGGCTGGAAAGCGGTGAGCACATCGGGCTTCACCAGACCGACGACCGGCCTGCGCGTGCCCTGCGGGATATTCCATCGCAAATAGGCGGCTGCTCGCGACCGGCAGCGGCCGGGCCGCGCGAGGCTTCAGGGCAGCGCAGGCACACGCCGCCAGGAATAGCCGCCGGCATCGGCGGCCGGATGGGCGGTGGGCTGGTAGTAGGCGGGAAGGCCGTTGAGGCGGCCCTCCCGCAGCCGCTTCAGCGCGGTGGGGTTCGTCACCTCGAACTCGGTGAAGCCGGTGCGCAGCATGTGCGGGATCTGGTCGATCAGCACGTCGCCTATGGCGCGCACGGGGCCCTCGTAGCCGTGCCTGCGGCGCAGCAGCTCCGCCTTGGAGAAGCTGCGGCCGTCATTGAAGGCAAGGAACGAGAGCGCTACCAGGGCGATACCGTCGAGCCAGGGCGCGATGGCGTCCACCGGCTCGCCCGGCGCCAGCACGACGCCGAGGCGGCCCTGCATGGCGGCGCGCGTCTGATCGTCGAGCGCAAGGAACGCGGCGAGCGGCAGGATGACGGCCTCGTTGCCGGTGGCGTCGGCAGCGTCGGCGTGTTTCCACGGATCGTCGCGAAAGCCATCCGGCGTCCACAGAAGCGGGGCGGCGGGCGGTGTCGTGTTCATGCAGCCGGCCTCTCAGACTTGTCTCCCGCGCCGCCCAGCGTCTCATCGAGGCCGGGCAGGTGGATGCCGCATTCGGTCTTGGCCTGGCCCGCCCAGCGGCCGGCGCGGGCGTCTTCGCCCGGCTTCACCGCCCGCGTGCAGGGAAAGCAGCCGATCGACAGGTAGCCATAGGCCACCAGCGGGTTTTCGCGCAGGCCGCGCAGGCGCATATGCGCGGCGATATCCTCGCCGGTCCATGCCGCGAGCGGATTGATGCGGATGCGGGGGCCTACCGCCTCGAAGGCAGGAAGGGCAGCCCGCGTGGCCGCCTGGAAGCGCTTGCGGCCGGTGAACCATGCGCGATAAGGCTCAACCGCGCGCGCCATGGGCTCGACCTTGCGGATGGCGCAGCAGGCATCCGTGTCGACCGCGTGCAGCGATCCGTCGGGATCGCCGGCCTCGAGGCCGGCCGCCAGCGGGTGGACCACCTTCAGGTTGCGCAGCCCGAGATCGGCGACCAGCAGGTCGCGATACTGCAGCGTCTCGCCGAAATGCTTGCCGGTGTCGAGGAACAGGACCGGGACCGAGGGATCCACCTCGGCGATCATGTGCAGCAGCACGGCGGAATCGGCCCCGAAGGACGAGACGACCGCGATCTCGCCGCTCCAGAACTGGTTGACGGCAGCGGCGATGATCTCCTGCGGGGCAAGCTCGCCATAGGCGGCCTGCAGCGCGGCCGCTTCGGCCTGCGCGGCGGCGGCCGGATCGCCGGCCGCGGCAGGCGCCGGGCCGGCGCCGGCGGGCGCCTGCGTCCGTGGTTCAGGCTGCCCTGGCTTCGCTGCCATAAAGCGCCTCCTTGAACGGGGCCGGCCCGAGCCGGCGATATGCGGCGAGGAAGGTTTCCTCGCGGCCGGAGCGGTGGGCGAGATAGGTGTCCACCACCTTCTCGATCGCATCGGTGATCTCGTCAGGGCCGAAGCCGCGGCCGACGATCTCGCCGATCGTGGTGTGCTCGTCGCCCGAGCCGCCAAGGGTGATCTGGTAGAGCTCGGCGCCCTTCTTCTCCACGCCGAGAATGCCTATATGGCCGACATGGTGGTGGCCGCAGGCGTTGATGCAGCCGGAGATCTTGATCTTGAGGTCGCCGATCTCCTCCTGCCGGGCCTGGTCGGCGAAGCGCTGCGATATCTCCTGCGCAACGGGGATGGAGCGGGCGTTTGCGAGCGCGCAATAGTCCAGCCCCGGGCAGGCGATGATGTCGGTCACCAGCCCGGCATTGGGGGTGGCGAGCCTGATCTCGACAAGCCTGTCGTAGACGGCGCGCAGGTCGGCGCGCGCGACATGCGGCAGGATGAGGTTCTGCTCGTGGCTGACGCGGATTTCGTCGAAGGCCAGCCGCTCCGCCAGGTCCGCCACCGCGTCCATCTGGGCGTGGGAGGCGTCGCCCGGCACCTCGCCTATGCCCTTGAGCGAGATGGTCACGCAGGCATAGTCGGGATGGCGGTGGGCGAAGGTGTTGCGGCGCACCCAAGCGTCGAAGGCGGCGTCGGCCTTGCGCGCGGCGGCAAGCGCGCTCCAGCCGATCGGGCGTTCCGGCAGTGTCGGCGGGGCGAAATAGCGGTGGATCGCGTCGACGTCGGCCTGCGGCAGCTTCAGCTCGCCGTCCTTCAGCTCGGCGAACTCCTTCTCGATCCAAGAGGTGAGTTCCTCGGTGCCGGTCTCGTGCACCAGGATCTTGATGCGCGCCTTGTATTTGTTGTCGCGGCGGCCGTGCAGATTGTACACGCGCAGGATGGCGGTGGTGTAGGAGAGCAGGTCCTCCTGCGGGAGGAAATCCCTGATCTTCTTGGCGACCATCGGCGTGCGCCCCTGCCCGCCGCCGACATAGACGGCGAAGCCGAGCTCGCCTGCATCGTTCTTCTTTAGGTGCAGGCCGATGTCGTGCGTCTGGATGGCGGCGCGGTCGCGCTCGGCCCCGGTGACCGCGATCTTGAACTTGCGCGGCAGGAACGAGAATTCCGGATGCACGGTGGACCATTGCCGCAGGATCTCGGCATAGGGCCGCGGGTCGGCGACCTCGTCGGCCGCCGCGCCGGCGAAATGGTCGGCGGTGACGTTGCGGATGCAGTTGCCCGAGGTCTGAATGGCGTGCATCTCGACCGAGGCGAGCTCGCCGAGGATGTCGGGTATGTCCTTCAGCGCCGGCCAGTGGAACTGCAGGTTCTGGCGCGTGGTGAAGTGGCCGTAACCCTTGTCGTAGACCCGCGCGATATGCGCCAGCTTGCGCAGCTGCCGCGACGACAGCGTGCCGTAGGGTATGGCGATGCGCAGCATGTAGGCATGCAGCTGGAGGTAGACGCCGTTCATGAGCCGCAGCGGCTTGAACGCATCCTCGGCCAGCTCGCCGGCCAGCCGCCGCTCCACCTGGTCGCGGAACTGCGCCACGCGGGCGGTCACGAATGCATGGTCGAATTCGTCGTAGCGGTACATCGCTGGCTCGTCCTTCAGGCCGTGCGGGCGGCGGCGAGCCGCGCCTGCTTGCCGAGTTCGGGATGGATGGAGGGGCCGGCGGCGCGGATGCGCTCGCGCAGGCGGGTCGGCACGATGCGGCCGTCGACAAGATCGACGTCGATGAGGTCGACGTCGACCACCTCGTCGCGCAGGTAGGACGCCTTGCCGATCTCGGCCAGGCGCTCCTCGGCGGCCTTGTCGCGGGCCAGCTCGGCGCCTTCCAGCGTCTCGATCCAGCCGCGTCCGGCGGCATGCCAGACCGCCTCGCCGTCGACCAGCCTGTTTGCGGTCAGCACCTTCATGCGGAAAGCCCCAGTTCGATCGCCCGCCCCGGCGTCGGCGCAGGAGCGGGATTGCGCGCCGCCAGCGGCTCGGAGCGCGAGAAATCGGCGCCTGCGACGGCATCGCCGACGATGGTCATGACCGGGCCGGCCAGGTCGGCGCGGTCCTGCAGCGAGGGCAGGTCGGCCAGCGTGCCATGCAGTAGGCGGCGCGAGGGCTGGCTGGCGTTTTCGACCACGGCGACGGCCGTGTCGGGCGACAGCCCCGCCTGGATGAGGCGGCCGGCCACGTCGGCCGCATTGGTGCGGCCCATGTAGATCGCCACGGTGGCGCCATCGATGGCCAGCCGCGCCCAGTCGGGCAGCGAGGAGCCCTTGAGGTCGTGGCCGGTGGTGAAGACCATGGACGAGGCGACGCCGCGCAGGGTGAGCGGCAGCGCGAAATCGGCGGCGGCGGCGAAGGCTGACGTGACGCCCGGCACCACCTCGTGGTCGATGCCGGCATCGCGCAGCGCCGCCAGCTCTTCGCCGGCGCGGCCAAACACCAGCGGATCGCCCGACTTGAGCCGCACCACGCGCCGCCCCTGGCGGGCGAGCTCGACCAGCAGGGCGTTGATCTCTTCCTGGCTCCTGGAATGGCAGCCCTTGCGCTTGCCGGCGGCGATGCGCTCGGCATCGCGGCGGCCCATGGCAACGATCGCTTCGGGGACGAGGGCGTCGTGCACGATCACGTCGGCCTGCATGAGGAGGCGGTGGGCGCGCAGCGTCAGCAGGTCCTCCGCGCCCGGCCCCGCGCCGACCAGCGCAACATGGCCGAAGGCGCGGCCGCCGGCCTCGAGCAGGCTTGCCGCCGCGCTGCGGGCGGAGACGATGTCGCCTTCGGCCGCGGCGCGCGCCGGCGCGCCGGAGAAGAAGCTGCGCCAGAATGCGCGGCGGGGGGCGCCGGACGGCAGGCGGTGCTCGGCCGCGTCGCGATATTCGGCGGCGAGCCGGGCCAGCGTTCCCAGCGAGGGCGCAAGCATGCGCTCGATGCCGGCGCGGATCATCTGGGCGAGGACGGGGCCGGCGCCCTCAGTGCCGATGGCCACCACAACGGGCGCGCGGTTGACGATGGCGGGCGTGTAGAAGTCGCAAAGCTCGGGCCGGTCGACCGCGTTGGCCGGAATGCCGAGCTCGCGGGCAGCGGCGACCACGGCGCGGTCTGACGCTTCCTCGCCGGTGGCAGCGAAGACGAGGGCGGCGCCGTCGATCTGGGCAAGCGCGAAGGGCTGCGGCAGGTGCTCGACGCCGTTGGCCGCGATCCAGCCCGCGAAGGCCGGCTCGAGGCTGGCCGCCACGACGGTGATCGTGGCGCTGGACTGGGCAAGCAGCCGCGCCTTGGCAAACGCTTCCGCGCCGCCGCCGACGATGACGACGGCACGGCCCTCAACCCGCATGAAGACGGGAAAAGCGGAGAGCTTCTGGCGGTCTGTTGCCATATCGGAAGCGGTCCTCGGACTGATCGGCGGACTGGTCGGGCATCTTCCCTTCCAGCCCCGCCGATCTGAAGACACAGCCTCGCGCGCGCGCCCTAGCGGTGAAATCGCTTTTCTGCGCAACGCCGGTTTCGGGGAATGGCATTCCGGGCAGCGGCGGCCGCGATGATAGAAACCTGCCGGGAACCGGCGCGGCGAACGGCACGTTGGGATGATGACCACATCCATGCCGAAGGAGAAGCATCATGGCCGACGTCAAGCTTTCGCACGACATCTGGGTTCTCGTCGCCGATGGCGAGAAGGCGCTTTTCCTGCGCAATGAAGGCGACGCCGAATATCCCAACCTGCAGGTGGTGCGGAAGATCGAGGATGAAAACCCGCCCAGCCACGAACAGGGCACCGACGCGCCCGGCCGTTTCAACGACGGCCCCGGCCCGCACAAGAGCGCGGTGGCGGAGACCGACTGGCACCGGCTCGCCAAGGACCGCTTTGCCGACGAGCTGGCCGAGCGGCTGTACAAGATGGCGCATCGGGGAGACTTCCAGAAGATCGTGATTGCCGCGCCGCCCGGCGTGCTGGGCGAGATGCGGCAGAAGATGCACAAGGAGGTGACAAGTCGCGTCGTGGCCGAGATTCCGAAGACGCTGACGGGACATCCCGTGGACCAGATGGAGAAGATCCTGCAGGACGCCTGAGGGCTTCCTACGGCATCGCCGGCGGACGGCGGGAAATCCGCGAACCGAGGCGGGAAACCGGACAGACCGGCGTAGCCGCTTGCCGCCGAGATTCAGGCGGCGGCAGGTGTGGGTGGCTGTTGCAGCACGTGGTCGACGATGCCGCGGGCGATCTCGCGCTCGCCCATGATGACGAGGTCGGCGCCCAGCGACGTCAGATGGTCGACCTCGGCGTCGGAATGAGCGCGCGCGATCACCACGATGGACGGATTGGCGGCCTTGGCGCGGGTGACGATCGGTCCTGCCTCGAAGGCATTGGGGATGGCCAGGATCAGCCGCGTGGCGGCAGGCGGATTGGCGGAGGCCAGGATGTCGGCACGCGCGGCGTTGCCCGCGATGGTCACGAATCCTTCCTTGTGCAGCTTCTCGATCGTCTTGTCGGCGTCCTCGATGACCACAAGCGGCACGTCGGCGGCCTTGAGGCCGTGCCCCACGAGGCTGCCCACCCTGCCCCAGCCGATCAGGATGGTGTGGCCTTCCATGGCGATGACGGCGGGCGCTTCCGCGAGGTCGACCGGCTCGATGGGCGGCGGCGGAGCGGGATCGCCATCTGCCGCCGCAACGCCCGGCGGAGGCATGGCCGCCGCCTCGGCCGCGGGCTGCAGCACCAGCCGCGCGCCGCGCCTGACGAGATAGGGCTCGAGCTTTCCCACCGCGATGAAGACGACGGGGTTGAGCATGATCGACAGGATGGCGCCGGCAAGGATCAGGTCGCGGCCCTCTTCGGGCAGCAAATTCAGCCCGACGCCGAGCTCGGCCAGGATGAAGGAGAATTCGCCGATCTGCGCCAGGCTGGCGGAGATGAGCAGCGCCGTGCCGACCGGGTAGCGGAACGCCACCACGATGACGTAGGCGGCCACGGACTTGCCGATGAGGATGATGAAGAGCGTGGCGAGGATGGGAAAGGTCTCGGTGATCAGGCTGGTGGGGTCGAACAGCATGCCGACCGATACGAAGAACAGCACCGAAAATGCGTCGCGGAACGGCAGCGTCTCCTCCGCCGCGCGATGGCTGAGCTCGGACTCGCTCATCACCATGCCGGCGAAGAAGGCGCCGAGCGCCAGCGACACACCGAACAGCGAGGCCGCGCCATAGGCGACGCCCAGCGCGATCGCCAGAACGGCCAGCCTGAACAGCTCACGCGAGCCGGTGTGGGCGACGTAGTGCAGCACCCAGGGAATGACGCGGCGGCCGACGACCAGGATGAGGACGACGAAGGCGGCCACCTTGGCCAGGGTGACGCCGATGGCACCCCAGATGCCGTATTGCGCCCAGATGGCGGGGTCCACGTCGACGGAGCCCTCGTTGCCGCCCAGCAGGCCGGCAAGCGCCGGCAGCAGCACGAGCGCGAGAACCATCGCCAGATCCTCGACGATGAGCCAGCCGACCGCGATGCGGCCCTTGTCGGTGTCGAGCAGCCTGCGTTCCTGCATGGCACGCAGCAGGACCACCGTGCTGGCCACGGACAGGGCGAGGCCGAAGACCATGCCCGCCCCCACGGACCAGCCGAGCAGCAGCGCGAGGCCGAGGCCGAGCAGCGTGGCGAAGGCGATCTGCGCCACGGCTCCCGGTATGGCGATGGCGCGAACCGACAGCAGGTCCTTCAGCGAGAAATGCAGCCCGACGCCGAACATCAGCAGGATGACGCCGAGCTCCGCCAGCTCGGTCGCCAGATGCTGGTCGGCCACGAAGCCGGGCGTGTGCGGCCCGACCAGCACGCCGGCGAAGAGATAGCCCACCAGCGGCGGAATGTTGACCCTGTTGGCGGCTGCGCCGAACACGAAGGCTAGCCCCAGACCGGCGACGATCGTTGCGATCAGGGGCAAGTCGTGTGGCATGGGCGGATCGCTTTCCGGAAAACAGGGCCAGCACAACGGGCCCGCGGGTCTGAAACACGACTAAGGTATCATCCCGATATGCTGACCGAGGCGCGCCTATGCAAGCACCAGCAGCCGCGAAAATGTCGTTTGATGAATTTTTGCCGGCGGCGCAGACTATTGCGGCACGGTGCTGAGATGGGACAGCAGCTCGGCAACGTTTCCGGCGCCGTATTTCTTCATCAGGCGGGCGCGATATGCCTCTACCGTGCGCGGCGAGATTGCCAGCGTGCGGGCGATCTCCTTCGAGGTGCGGCCTTCGCCCAGATGCATGACGATCTGCCGCTCGCGCGTGGTGAGGCTGGCCACGGGCCGATAGTCGGACAGGTCGGCGCAGCTCCACACCGCCTTGCGCAGGGGATCGTCGTCCGGGGTCAGCGTGTGGCCGCGCACCCGGCACCAGAACAGCGAGCCGTCGCGGCGCGCCATGATGCGCTCGTCGGAATATTTGTTGTAGCGCCGGAGCGGCTCGACGCCGACGTCGCGGATGCGCACGAATTCTTCCAGCGAGGGATAGAGCATGGCGAAGGAACGGCCGAGCAGATCCTCGCGCCGATAGCCGAACATCGCCGCGAAGGCCGGATTGCACATCCGGATCACGCGGTTTTCCGTCATCACGATCCCGATCGGGGAATTCTCGAAGGCGGTGAGCGCGAGTTCGCTTTCGGCAGGGGTCATCGACGCCAGATTGTCCCGTATTTCTACGATATTGCGGGATTTTTTGCCCGCCGCCGATAATAGCGGCCAGTTTGCAGCGCACCAAGCACAAAGCAGGCCGCAAGGCCACAATGGCGCGCGGGGGAGGAGACGCAGGACCGGGCGCCGTTTTCGCGGCGCATGCATCCGGTCCCGTTCCCCAGAGATGCTGCATCCGGCAGCCGGCTTTCGACGAGCCGGCCCGCCGCCATTCCTGTCGTCGAACTGTGGAGGAAACAGATGAGAAGACTTCTCGCCGCCCTGATGATGACGGGTGCGATGCTATCGGCGCCGATCGCCGCCGCCCAGGACGGGCCGGCCAAGATCGCGCTGATCCACGGCCTTTCGGGCTCGCCGCTGGAGGCCTATTCCAAGCAGACCCAGACCGGCTTCGAGATGGGCCTCGAATACGCCACCAAGGGCACGATGGAGATCAAGGGCCGCAAGATCGAGTTGGTGAAGAAGGACAGCCAGTTCAAGCCCGACGTGGCGCGCGCCCTGCTGGCCGAGGCCTATGCCGACGAAGACGTGGTGATGGCGGTGGGCGACACCTCCTCGGGCGTGGCGATGGCGATGCTGCCGGTGGCCGCCGAGAACGAGAAGATCCTGCTGGTTGAGCCTGCCGTCGCCGACGGGCTGACCGGACCCGACTCCAACCGCTACGTGTTCAAGACCTCGCGCAACTCGTCGATGGACATGCAGGCGCAGGCGCTGGCGCTGAAGCCCGACGCCAACCTGTACGTCGCCACGCTGGCGCAGGACTACGCCTTCGGCCGCGACGGCATCTCGGCGCTGAAGAAGGCGCTGGAGGGCACGGGCGCGCATGTGGTGAGCGAAGAATACGTGCCGCAGCAGACGACCGACTTCACGGCAACGATCGAACGCCTGACGGCGGCCCTGAAAGACCAGCCGGGCCGCAAGGTGATCGTCATCTACGTCGCCGGCATCGACGCCATGACGCCGCTGGCGGCGGCCGACCTCGGCCGCTACCAGATCGAAATCTCGACCGGCGGCAACATCCTGCCGGCGCTGGCGGGCTACAAGAAGGTGCCGGGCATGGAAGGCGCCATCTACTACTACTACGAGGCGCCGAAGAACGCGGTGAACGACTGGCTGGTGGCCGAGCACCAGAAGCGCTTCAACGCGCCCCCGGACTTTTTCACAGCAGGCGGCTTCGCGGCGGCGATGGCGGCGGCGACGGCGCTGGAGAAGGCCGAGAACTGGGACACCGAAACGCTGATCAAGACGATGGAAGGCATGACCTTCGACACGCCCAAGGGCCCGATGACCTTCCGTCCTGAAGATCACCAGGCGCTGCAGTCGATGTACCACTTCAAGATCAGGGTGGACGACAACGTGGCATGGGCGATCCCCGAACTGGTGCGCGAGATCAAGGCCGAGGAGATGGACATCCCGGTGGGCCGCAACAACCAGCAGTGACGCGAGACCGCCGTCTTTCAGCCGGGGGGCGAAAGACGGCGGGGCCCGGCGGGTGCGGAAAGGGTTTCCTCTCGCATCCGCCAGGTCCATCCCTGCCCGGCGAGACCGCGCCGGACCCCGACCTCCACGCGCCCGCGCCACCGCAGGACGAACGCAGTGACATCGCTCCGCACCGAGAACCTGACGATACGCTTCGGCGGCCACACGGCCGTCAACGACGTCTCCTGCGCGTTCCGGCCGGGCGAGCTCACCGTCATCGTGGGGCCCAACGGCGCCGGCAAGACCACCTGGTTCAACCTGGTTTCGGGGCAGCTGAAGCCTTCGGCCGGACGGGTGTTCAAGGGTGAGACCGACATCACCGCGCTGTCGCCTTCGGCGCGCGCCAGGGCCGGCATCGGCCGCGCCTTCCAGCTCACCAATCTTTTCCCGCGACTGAGCGTGCTCGAAAACGTCCGTCTGGTGGTGCAGGCGCGCGCCGGCGCCGGCGGCCGCCTCTTCACCGCCGCGTCGTCGCTCTCCGGCATTCGCGAGGAGGCCGAAACCTATCTCGAGCGTACGCGGCTCGCATCCGTCGCGCAGCTTCCCGCCTCGGCCCTGCCACATGGCGACCAGCGCAAGCTGGAGGTGGCGCTGCTGATGGCGATGCAGCCGGACATCTACATGTTCGACGAGCCCACCGCCGGCATGTCGGTGGACGAGGCGCCGGTGATCCTGGAGCTGATCGCCGGCATCAAGCAGGACGCGTCGAAGACCATCCTGCTGGTGGAGCACAAGATGGACGTGGTGCGCGCATTGGCCGACCGCATCGTCGTGCTGCACAATGGCGAGCTGATCGCCGACGGCGACCCGGCGGAAGTGATGGCGCTGCCGCTGGTGCGCGAGATCTATCTCGGCATCGGCGCGGAGGAGGCGGCGTGAAGAGCGGCGGCGGCTTCATCCTGCGCCTGGACGACGTGCGCACCGACATCGGCCAGTACCACGTGCTGCACGGGGTGTCGCTCGACGTGCCGGAGGGCGGCGTGCATGTGCTGCTCGGCCGCAACGGCGCGGGCAAGACCACGACGCTGCGCACCATCATGGGGCTATGGCGGGCGCGCAAGGGCGCCATCGTGTTCCGCCACCACGACATCACCGCGATGAAGACGCCCGACATTGCCCGGCTGGGCATCGCCTACGTGCCGGAGAACATGGGCATATTCGGCGGCCTTTCGGTCGAGGAGAACATGCGGCTCGCAGCCTCCGGCGGCGTGTTCGACAAGGCAAGGCTGGAGCGCATCTTCGCGCTGTTCCCGGCGATGCAGAAATTCTGGCACAGCCAGGCCTATGCGCTGTCGGGCGGGCAGAAGCAGATGCTGGCCATCTCGCGCGCCATCATCGAGAAGCGCGAGTTGATCCTGATCGACGAGCCGACCAAGGGGCTGGCGCCATCCATCATCCGCGCGATGATCGACGCCTTCCGCGAGATCGCCAAGGACACCACGATCCTGCTGGTGGAGCAGAACTTCCACTTCGCCAAGTCGCTCGGCACCACGGTGGCGGTCATCGACGACGGCCGCATCGTGCACCGGGGATCGATGGCGGATCTGGCCGCCGACGCCGCGCTGCAGACGCGGCTGCTCAGCCTGTCGCTGGAGGCGCACTGATGGCCGCCCTCTCCGCCACCCTCTCCCGCTTCGGCGGCGTCTACCTGCTGCCGGTAGTGCTGGCGGTGCTGAGCTTCCTGCTCATCCCGTTCTCGACCTGGGCGACGCTGACGGTGGCCGGCCTTGCCATGGGCATGATGATCTTCCTGATGGCGTCGGGCCTGTCGCTGATCTTCGGCCTGATGGACGTGCTCAATTTCGGCCATTCCGCCTTCGTGTTGTTCGGCGCCTTCATCGCGGCGAGCGTGCTGGCGGCGCTGGCGGCCTGGGTGCACGGCGCCAGCCCGGCGCTCAACGTGGCGGCGCTGCTGCTCGCGATCGCCGCCGCCACCGCCTTCGGCGCGGCCGCCGGCTGGTTCTTCGAGCGGGTGGTGGTGAAGCCGGTCTACAAGGACCATCTGCGCCAGATCCTCATCACCATGGGCGCGCTCATCGTGGCCGAGCAGATCATTCTCGCGGTCTGGGGCGGCGTGCCGATTCCGGTGCCGCGCCCGCGCGTGCTGGAAGGCTCGATCATCATCGGCAACGTGGCGATCGAGACCTACCGCGTCTTCGCCTTCCTGCTCGGGCTCGCCGTCTACGTGGTGATGCACATGGTGCTGAACCGCACCCGCGTCGGCCTGCTGATCCGTGCCGGGGTGGAGAACCGCGAGATGGTGGAGGCGCTGGGCTTCCGCATCGACCGGCTGTTCATATCGGTGTTCATGGCGGGATCGGCGCTCGCCGCGATGGGCGGCGCGATGTGGGCCGGCTATCAGAGCCTGATCACGCCGGCGCTGGGGGCGGAGATGATGATCCTGGTGTTCATCGTGGTGATCATCGGCGGGCTGGGCTCGATCGAGGGTTCGCTGCTGGGCGCCATCCTCGTCGGGCTGACGGCAAACTACGTCGCCTTCCTGTTTCCCAAGATGGCGCTGGCCTCGAACATGATCCTGATGATGGCGATCCTGCTGTGGCGGCCCTACGGGCTGAAGCCGGCGGTGAAGGGGTGATGATGACGATCGGAACAACGCCCCATCCGCCACGCTTCGCGTGGTCCCCCTCCCCGGCTGCGCAGGGGAGGAACCGCCGCCGCGGCCGGCCGCTGCCGGGTTCCTACCACCCTGTCTACGGGGAAGGGGGACCGCCGAACGCGATGGAGAGGGCGTTCATGGAGCAGTACCCATGACCGCCGCCGCGCTCGCATCCACCGCCCCCCGCCGCATCCCCGCCGGCCGCATGATCGTCTACGCCATCGTGGCCGCGATCGGCCTGGTGCTGGCGTTCGCGCCGTTCCTGTTTCCAGACGTGCGCAGCCAGGAGGTGGCGGCGCGCATCTGCATCTTCATCGTGCTGGTGGCGAGCTACGACCTGCTGATCGGCTACACCGGCATCGTGTCCTTTGCGCACACCATGTTCTTCGGGCTGGGCGCCTACGGAACGGCGATCGCGCTGAAGTCCATGGGGCCGGGCTTCGACGCCATCCTGATCGGCGGCGGCGCGGGCGTGCTGGCCGCGCTGGTGCTGGCGATCCTGATCGGGCTTCTGTCGCTGCGGGTGAAGGCGATCTTCTTCGCGATGGTGACGCTGGCGGCGGCCAGCGTGATGCTGGTTCTGGCCAGCCAGCTTTCGGACTTCACCGGCGGCGAGGACGGCATCACCTATTCGGTGCCGCGCGCGTTCACGCCGGCCTTCAAGCTGTTCACCGACGCAGACGGCAAGACGGCGCAGCTGTTCGGCATCGCGCTGAACGGCCGCGTGGTGCTGTACTACTTCGTGTTCCTGACCTCGCTGGTGCTGTTCCTGGCCATGCTGCGCATGGTGTCGTCGCCGCTGGGCACGGTGCTGGAGGCGATCCGCGAGAACGAGATGCGCGCCGAGGCGATCGGCTACAAGGTGGTGGCCTACCGCACCGCGATCTTCTGCATCGCCGCGGTGATCGCGGCGCTCGCCGGCATTTTGCGCGCGGTGTGGCTGAAATACACGGGCCCGGAGGTGGCGCTGTCCTTCGCCATCATGATCGACATCCTGCTGATGGTGGTGATCGGGGGCATGGGCACGATGATCGGCGCGGTGATCGGCGTGGTCATCATGAGCCTGGCGCAGTTCTACCTGAAGGACCTGATGCAGGTTGCGGCGGACGCGACGGCCGGCGTGCCGCTGCTGCCGGACCTGCTCAACCCCGACCGCTGGCTGCTGTGGCTGGGCCTGCTCTTCATCCTGCTGGTCTATTTCTTTCCCGCCGGGATAGCGGGCACGCTGATGGGCAAGGGAGCGCACAAATGAACCACCGCTTCGCCCCGCCCGCGGCCTCACCGCGCTCCGCCTATGTGCAGACCGCCGGCTTCGAGGTTCACGTCACCGAATGGGGCGACCGGGCCAGGCCGCCGCTGGTCATGTGGCATGGCCTGGCACGCACCGGGCGCGACTTCGACGAGGCTGCAGCGGCCCTTTCCGACAGCTATTTCGTCATCTGCCCGGACACGCTGGGGCGCGGGCTGTCGTCATGGGCTCGCGACTTCACCAGGGATTATTCCTACGCCACCTTCGGCGACACGGCGGTCGGGCTGCTCGACCACTACGGCATCGACCGGCTGCGCTGGGTGGGCACCTCCATGGGCGGGCTGATCGGCGTCACGCTTGCCGGCCGGCGGCTCAAGGAGCGCATCACCCATCTCGTCATCAACGACATCGGGCCGGACATTCCGGAGGCCGGCACCGGCCGTATCGCAGCCTATGTGGGCAATCCGCCCGTCTACGACACGGTGGCCGAGCTGGAGGCCTGGCTGCGGGCCAACTATGCGCCCTTCGGCCCCAATACCGACGCCTTCTGGCGGCGCATGGCCGACACCTCGGCACGCCGCACCGACGACGGCCGGGTGACGGTGCATTACGACCCCCGCATCGTCAGCCAGTTCACCCACCACAAGGCGGACCTCGACGTGTGGGACGCCTATGACGCGCTGACCGCGCGCACGCTGCTGCTGCGCGGCGAGGCCTCCGACGTGCTGCCGGCCGAGATCGCCGCGCAGATGACGCGGCGGGGGCCGAAACCGCGGCTGGTGGAGATCGCCGGCGTGGGACATGCGCCGACGCTGGCGAGCGAGGCCGAGATCGCGCTGCTGCGGGAATTCCTGGCGGACTGACCGGCCGACGTGCCGAAGCAGGCGGCGACGCGCCGCCTGCCTGTATACGCTCTAGTTGCCCATGATGACGTCGAGGATCGAGGTCACGCGCCGCGTGACCGGCGACGGCCCGACATCGCCGGGCGGCACCGGGCGGCCGATCGAGCCGGTCTGGCTGATCGCCTCGCCGACCGCGTCGTGCGACCATCCGGAATCGGCCATGGGGACGCCTTCCTGGGCCGGCGCCGAGGCGGGCGCGTCGGGGAAGCCGCCGCCGGCCGGCACGCCGGACCATGACGGCAGCTGCGCCATCGGCACGCCCTTGTGCGCGGCGGCCATGAATTCGTGCCACGCGATGGCCGGCAGCGAGCCGCCGGTGGCGCTGTTGGTGGGGGAGCCGTCGTCATTGCCGAACCACACGCCGGTGGTGAGGTTGGCGGTGTAGCCGACGAACCAGACGTCGCGCGAATTCTGGGTGGTGCCGGTCTTGCCCGCCGCCGGCCAGCCGAAGGCGGCCCTGCGGCCGGTGCCGCTTTCCAGCGTCTGCTTCATCATGTCGTTCATCATGCCGACCACGTCGGCGCTGACGACGCGCGGGATGCCGCCGGAGCGGCGCTCCCACAGCACCTCGCCGTCAAGCGTGGTGACCTTGTCGATGAAGTGGACGAAGGGCCGGTAGCCGCCATTGGCGAAAGGCACGAAGGCGGCGGTGAGCTCGAGCGGGGTCACCTCCGAGGTGCCCAGCGCGATCGAGGCGTTGTTCTGCAGGTCGGATTCGATGCCCATGCGCCAGGCGGCCTCCATGACCGCCTTGGCGCCGACCTCGCCGACCAGCCGCACGGCGACCGAATTGAGCGACTTGGCAAGCGCCTCCGACAGGGTGACGTCGCCGTAGAACTTGTTGTTGAAGTTTCCGGGCTGCCACTTGCCGATCTTCACCGGCGCGTCGCGGCGGATGGTGTTCGGCGTCAGGCCGCGCTCCATCGCGGCCATGAAGACGAACGGCTTGAAGGCGGAGCCGGGCTGGCGACGGGCCTCAGAGGCGCGGTCGAACTGGCTGTTGGCGTAGTCGTAGCCGCCGACCATGGCGCGCACGGCGCCGGTGTTGTCGAGCGAGACGAGCACGCCCTGGCTGACCTTCATCTTCTTGCCGTTGTCGTCGATCAGCCGGCGGATGGATTTTTCCGCCAGCTTCTGGAGATGCAGGTCGACCGTGGACTGCACGATCACGTCGGAACGGATCTCGCCGATGAGCAGCATCAGCTCTTCCATCACCTTGTCGGCAACGTAGTGCTCGGAGCCGGTCCAGTAGGAGGCGGCGCGCGTGGCCGGCGCGCTCATCGCCATGCGCATCTCGCCGGCCGAGATCATCTTCGCCTCGCTCATGGCCGACAGCACCAGCTGGGCGCGCGTCTCGGCGGCCTTGGGATCGCGCGCCGGCGACAGCCGCGACGGCGCCTTGAGCAGGCCGGCCAGAAGCGCGGCTTCCGGCAGGGTGACGTCGGCGGCGGGCTTGCCGAAATAGCGGCGCGACGCCGCCTCCACGCCATAGGCGCCCGAGCCGAAATAGACCCGGTTGAGATACATTTCGAGGATCTGGTCCTTGCTGTGCTTGTGCTCCAGCCACAGCGCCAGCAGCACCTCCTGCACCTTGCGCTCGATGGTGCGGTCGGGCTTCAGGAACAGGTTCTTGGCCAGCTGCTGGGTGATGGTGGAGCCGCCCTGCGAGAACCGGCCGCTGGTGACGTTCTCGACCAGCGCGCGCGCGAGGCCCAGCGGGTCTATGCCGAAATGCGAATAGAAGCGGCGGTCCTCGATGGCCATTACCGCCTGCGGGATGAAGGGCGACATCTCGTGCAGACCCACCGCCTCGCCGCCGGTCATGCCGCGATTGGCGACGAGCAGGCCGTCGACCGCCACGATGCGCACATTGGGCGGGCGGTCGGGAATTTCCCAGTTGGCGACGCTGGGCATTTTGGCGGCGTACCAGGCAACGAGGCCCGCGCCGGCGATGCCCGCCCAGAGACCGAGCACGAGGCACCAGTAGAAGGCGCGGCGCAGCAGGCCGAACAGGCCGCGGCGCGGACGCTGCGTGCGGCCGCGACGCTTGCCACCACCGCCGCGCGAAGACCCCTTGCCGGCGGCAGAACGCGCGCGCGAGGGCTGCGCCTTGCGAGGCTTGCCCGACGGCACGATGCGGTCGTCCTCGGTGAGGCCGAAATCATCGCCGCCCCGCCCACCCGCGGGCGAGTCGAAACGCGGCTCGATGCGCCTCATCTTCTTGGCCATTTCCGTCCCCGATTGCCCCGCGCGGTGGCCGTGGACGGTAATTGCGGCGGTTTAAGGGGGCGTTAAGCCTCGCGGTTCCTTACGGGCCGCGAACGCGGCTGCCTACGGCCCCTCGCTGCGCTCGAGCGCGAAGGAAACCCGCTCGCGCAGGCGCTCGGCCATGTCGAAGCTGAGGTTGAGCCGCACCTTGCCGCCGCGCCTGTCGGTCAGCACCACGCCGACAGCATCGCCTTCGGCGCCTTCGGCCAGCTCGACGTCGGTGACAATGAATTCACGGGTATCGCGGTCCGACACCATGTGCGCCTCCCTGGCGGGGAACCCCTCATGAAGCGGGGCCCGCGAACAAGCAGATAGGGCACGTTGCTGCGCAGGCCAGCCGGGCCATGCCTCAGCTGTGCGCGAAGATGTCTTCCTCTCCCCAGCCCATCAGGTCGAGTTTCGCGCGCGTCGGCAGGAAACGGAAGCAGGCGTCCGCTTCCCTCGTGCGCTTCTCGCGCTCCAGCCGGAAGATCAGCTTCTCGCGCAGCTGGTGCAGGTAGAGCACGTCGGAAGCGGCGTATTCCAGCTGCTCGGGCGACAGCTCGGCCGCCGCCCAGTCGGACGATTGTTGCTGCTTGTTCATGCTGACGCCGAGGAGCTCGGCGCAGATGTCCTTGAGGCCGTGGCGGTCGGTGTAGGTGCGCGTCAGGCGCGAGGCGATCTTGGTGCAGAAGACCGGCTCCGGCATGACGCCGAAGGCCTGGCTGAGGACCGCCAGGTCGAAGCGGGCGAAGTGGAAGATCTTGGTCATGCGCCGGTTGCGCAGCAGGCTGACCAGGTTCGGCGCCTTCTTCTGCGCCGGCGCGATCTGGATCACGTCGGCGGTGCCGTCGCCCGGCGAGATCTGCACCACGCAGAGCCGGTCGCGGTGCGGGTTCAGCCCCAGCGTCTCGGTGTCGATGGCGATGGCGTCGACATCGTAGTGCGACAGGTCGGGCAGGTCGTAGAAATGATGGCGTATGGTCATGCCGGCCTCCGCTATTTGCGCGATACCGCGTCGAGGATCCGCGCCCAGGAACGCTGGCCCTTGTGGAATGAGTTGAGGTCGTATTTCTCGTTGGGCGAGTGGATGCGGTCGTCGTCCAGCCCGAAGCCGGTGAGCAGCGTATCCATGCCGAGCTGGCGCTTGAAGTCGCCGACGATGGGGATCGACCCGCCGGTGGCCACCATGACGGCCTGCTTGGGCCATTCGTCGGACAGAGCGGACTTCGCCTTCAGCAGGACGGGCGCGTCGTAGGAGAGCTGCAGCGCGGGCGAGCCGCCATGCTTCTCGAATTCGACCTTGCAGTCGGCCGGCACGCGCTCCTGCACGAATTTGCGGAAGTTCTCGCGGATCTTGTCCGGGTCCTGCCTGTGGACGAGGCGGAAAGAGATCTTGGCCGACGCCTTGGAGGCGATCACGGTCTTGAAGCCGTCGCCCTCATAGCCGCCGGAGATGCCGTTGAACTCGGCCGTCGGGCGCGCCCACACCAGCTCCAGCACAGAGCGGCCCTTCTCGCCGGCCGGCAGCGACAGCCCTATCTCGCCGAGGAATTTCTCCGGCGTCATGCCGAGCCCGTCCCAAGAGGCCTTGATCTGCGTCGGCGTCTCATCCACCCCGTCATAGAAGCCGGGGATGGTGACGCGGCCGGTGTCGTCGTGGATTTCGCCCAAAATCTTTGAAAGGATGCGGATCGGGTTGGCGGCGGCGCCGCCGAACACGCCCGAATGGAGATCGCGGTCGGCGGCGGTGATGGTGATCTCCTCGCCGACCAGGCCGCGCAGGCCGACGGTGATGGCGGGCGTCTCGCGGTCCCACATGCCGGTGTCGCACACCATGGCGAAATCGGCCTTCAGCTCCTGCGCATTGGCCTCCAGGAAGGGTTTCAGCGACTTCGAGCCGGACTCCTCCTCGCCCTCGAACAGGATGGTAACCTTGCAGGGCAGGCTGCCATGCACCTGCTTCCAGGCGCGGCAGGCCTCCACGAAGGTCATCAGCTGACCCTTGTCGTCGGAGGAGCCGCGGCCGGTGATGACCTTGACGCCGTCGACGGTCTTGACCTTCGGGTCGAAGGGATCGTCGTTCCAGAGGTTGAGCGGATCGACCGGCTGCACGTCGTAGTGGCCGTAGAACAGGACATGCGGCGAACCCGCGGGGCCGTCATGGTGGCCGACGACCATGGGGTGGCCGATCGTGTCGCGCACGCTGGCGTCGAAGCCGATGGATTTCAGGTCGGCGGCCAGCCATTCGGCCGCCTTGCGCACATCGCCGTTGAAGGCAGGGTCGGTGGACACCGACTTCAGCCGGATCAGCTCGAACAGCCGCTCGAGGCTCGCGTCGAGGTTGCTGTCTAGCGTTTCGAGGACGGGGGCGAGTGCGGACATCGTGGAGCCTTTCGATTCTTTGGGCGACCGTAGTGCGGTTGCGCGGAATCCAAAAGCCCCGGCCATGATGCCAAAAGCACAAAAAAGTGCCGCCGTGGTGGAGGGGAGACCACGGCGGCTTTACTCAAACTCGGCGGCAGCCCGGAGAGGGGGATGAGGCTGCCGCCTGAATGTCCGGTAGGCGGGGGACGGGCCTATATTCCGGACTATCGGCGGTAATTGCCGATGACCCGTATTTGTGGTTCCGAAAATGGCGATTCAAGGGCACGAACATTACAAGTGTGTAACGAAGGCGTGAGGCAAGATACGTCAGCAGCAACGCCTGCAAACGCGCCCTCCCGCCCTCTTTCGGTGGACAGGATTGGAGCCGCGCGCTAGGCCTTCGGCCCATGGCAAACGGCAAGCATCTCTTCCTCGTCGACGGCTCCGGCTACATCTTCCGCGCCTACCACGCGCTGCCCCCGCTCAACCGCAAATCCGACGGACTGCCGGTGAGCGCGGTGCTGGGTTTCTGCAACATGGTGTGGAAGCTGCTGCAGGACGCCCGCAATACCGCCGTGGGCGTGACGCCCACCCATTTCGCCGTCATCTTCGACTATTCCTCCAAGACCTTCCGCAACGAGCTGTACGGCGCCTACAAGGCGAACCGCTCGGCGCCGCCGGAAGACTTGATCCCGCAGTTCGGGCTGATCCGCGAAGCGACCCGCGCCTTCGACCTGCCGTGCATCGAGATGGAGGGGTTCGAGGCCGACGACCTCATCGCCACCTATGCGCGGCTGATGCGCGAGGCGGGCGGCGACACCACCATCGTGTCTTCGGACAAGGATCTGATGCAGCTGGTCGGCGACACGGTCGCCATGTACGACCCGATGAAGGACCGGCAGATCGGCATCCCCGAAGTGATCGAGAAATGGGGCGTGCCGCCGGAAAAGATGATCGATCTGCAGGCGCTGACCGGCGACTCGATCGACAACGTGCCCGGCGTGCCCGGCATCGGGCCGAAGACGGCGGCGCAGCTGCTGGAGGAATATGGCGACCTCGACACGCTCTTGGCGCGGGCTTCCGAGATCAAGCAGCAGAAGCGCCGCGAGAACATCATCGAGCATGCCGAGAACGCCCGGATCTCGCGCGAGCTGGTGACGCTGAAGAACGACGTGCCGGTGTCGGAGACGCTTGACGAGCTGGTGCTGAACCCGCCGGACGGGCCGAAGCTGATCGCCTTCCTGAAGGCGATGGAATTCACCACGCTGACGCGGCGCGTCGCCGAGGCCACGGGAGCCGACGCCAGCGCGGTGGACGCCGCGCAGGTGGAGGTGGAGCGCGCGCAGGATGCGCACGGCCCCGACCTCGACACCGCGCCGCTGCAGATGGCCAACGGACTGCCCGAAGAGGGCGAGGTGGCGCCGGAAGCGCCGCCGGGACCGATCGCCGAGCAGACCACGCCGGAGGGGCTGGCGGCGCGGCGCGCACAGGACGCGGCAAGCGCCAAGTTCGACCGCGGCGGCTACACGACCATACGCGACATGGCCACGCTGGAAAGCTGGATCGCCGAGGCGCGCGCCACCGGGCAGGCGGGCTTCAGCATCCGCGGCACGGCAAGCGACCCGATGCAGGCGGAGCTTTGCGGATTTTCGCTGGCGCTGGCGCCGGGCCGCGCCGCCTATGTGCCGCTGCAGCACAAGGAGAGCGCAGGCGACCTGCTGGGCGGAGGTGTGCTGGCGGAGCAGATTCCGGTGCGCGAAGGGCTGGCGGCGCTGAAGGCGCTGCTGGAGGACCGGTCGACGCTGAAGGTGATGACCAACCTGAAATTCGACCTCGTGGTGCTGAACCGGCACGGGATCGACATCGCCTCCTACGACGACAATCTGCTGCTGGCCTATGTGTGCGACGGCGGCACGGCGGGCGGCATGTCGCGGGAGGCGCTGGCGGAGCGCTGGCTGAGCCACGTGCCGATGACGGCCAAGGAGGTGTGCGGGACCGGCAAGAGCGCCGTGACCTTCGACCTGGTGGACCTCGCCAGAGCGACCGAATACGCCGCAGAGGACGCCGACATCGCGCTGCGGCTGTGGCGGGTGCTGAAGCCGCGCATGGCCGCCAAGGGCGTGACCTCGGTCTATGAGCGGCTGGAGCGGCCGCTGGTGCCGGTGCTGGCAGAGATGGAGCAGCGCGGCATTTCGATCGACCGGCAGATCCTGTCGCGCCTTTCGGGCGAGCTGGCGCAGGGCGCCGCGCGGCTGGAGGACGAGATCTACGAACTAGCCGGCGAGCGCTTCACCATCGGCTCGCCCAAGCAGCTGGGCGACATATTGTTCGGGCGCATGGGGCTGCCTGGCGGCTCCAAGACCAAGACCGGCCAGTGGTCGACCACCGCGCAGGTGCTGGAGGAGCTGGCCGCCGAAGGGCACGAGCTGCCGCGCAAGATCGTCGACTGGCGGCAGCTGACCAAGCTGAAATCGACCTATACCGACGCCCTGCCCGACTATGTGAACCGCGAGACGAAGCGCGTCCACACATCCTACGCGCTGGCTTCCACGACGACCGGGCGGCTGTCATCGTCCGAGCCGAACCTGCAGAACATCCCGATCCGCACCGCCGAGGGCCGCAAGATCAGGACCGCCTTCATCGCGGAGCCGGGCAATTTGCTGATTTCGGCCGACTACAGCCAGATCGAGCTGCGCGTGCTGGCGCACATGGCCGACATCCCGCAGCTGCGCCAGGCCTTCGCCGACGGGGTGGACATCCATGCGATGACGGCCTCGGAGATGTTCGGCGTGCCGGTGGAAGGCATGCCGGCGGAAGTGCGCCGCCGGGCCAAGGCGATCAATTTCGGCATCATCTACGGCATCTCGGCCTTCGGGCTCGCCAACCAGCTCTTGATCGAGCGCTCCGAGGCGGGCGACTACATCAAGAAATATTTCGAGCGCTTTCCCGGCATCCGCGACTACATGGACGGCGCCAAGGCGTTTTCGCGCGAGAACGGCTATGTGGAGACCATCTTCGGGAGGCGCGTGCATTTCCCAGACATCAAGTCTTCCAACCCCTCGGTGCGCGCCTTCAACGAACGCGCCTCGATCAACGCGCCGATCCAGGGGTCGGCCGCCGACATCATCCGCCGCGCCATGATCCGCATGGACGGCGCGCTGGACGAGGCGGGGCTGAAGAACACGCGGATGCTGCTGCAGGTGCATGACGAGCTGATATTCGAGGCGCCCGAGGGCGAGGTGGAGGCCGCGATGCCGGTGATCCGCCAGGTCATGGAGCACGCGGCGATGCCGGCGGTGGCCATGGCCGTGCCGCTGCATGTCGACGCGCGCGCCGCACGCAACTGGGACGAGGCGCACTGACGAAAAGGCGAATCAGCGCAAGAATCCGCGTTCCAAATTCCCGCCCCAATCCTGTAGAACCAATGTGACGTTGGGACAGGGCTTGGGAGCGAGACGATGGGGAAACGGATCGGCCGCCGCGGCATCTTCGCCGCGGCAGTGATGCTGGGCGCGAGCGCGCTGGCGTGCATGCCGGCGCTGGCGCGGACAAACCACGCGCTGATCGTGGCGGTGACCAAATATCCCAACGTGCAGGGCGCCGACCTCGTCGGCCCCAACAACGATGCGGTGCTGGTGCGCGAATATCTGACCACCAGCGCGCCGGTGGCCTTCGCGCCCGAAAACGTGACCGTGCTAGCAGACGGCGTCGAAGGGGCGGCAGGGTCTCCCACGCATGGCGCCATCACCGGCCAGCTGGCGGCGCTGGCTTCGCGGGTGGAGCGGGGCGACTTCGTGTTCCTGCAGCTTTCGGGCCACGGCATGCAGCAGCCGGCGGTCGACCCCGCGGCGGAGCCGGACGGGCTGGACGAGATATTCCTGCCCGCCGACATCCAGCCATGGGCCGACATCAAGGACGGCGTGCCCTCGGCGCTGACGGACAACGAGATCGGCGCCGCGCTGGACGCGATCCGCGAGAAGGGCGCGTTCATCTGGATCGTCATCGACGCCTGCCATTCCGGCACCGCCACCCGCGCGGTCGGCACGGCCGGCGAGGACGTGACCGAACGCAGGCTGCAGCCGGAGCAGCTCGGCATTCCCGACAGCGCGTTCGCGGAAGCGGCGGCGAAGGCGGGAGACGCGACGTCGGCCGATGGCGACGACGAGGGCGACCGGGCGCTGCTGCTCTATGCCAACGAGAAGACCGCGGACCCGCAGGCGAGCAACCCGACGGCGGCCGAAAGCGTGACGCCGGGCGGAATGGTGGCATTCTTCGCCGCGCAGACCGTGGAGCCGACGCCGGAGATGCTGCTGCCGCGAGGCGCGCCCGAGGCCAAGAAGTTCGGCCTCTTCACCTACACGCTGATGTCGCAGCTGGCCGCAAACCCCAACCTGTCCTACCGGCAGCTGGGGCAGAGCGTGATGCAGGCCTACACGGCCGGCAACCGCAGCCGGCCGACGCCGCTGTTCGAGGGCGAGCTGGACGCGCCGGTGTTCGGCACGGAAAGCGGGCAGCAGGTCCAGCAATGGAAGATAAGCGTGCAGCCGAACGGCATTTCGGTGCCGGCAGGCAAGCTGCACCGGCTGTCGCCGGGGACGAGGCTGGCGGTGCTGCCCTCGCCCGCCGCAACGATGGACGAGGCGCTGGGCTACCTCGAAGTGCGCTCGGCCGACAATTTGACCGCCAAGGTGTCGCCGGTCGCGGCCGAGGACAAGCCGGCGCTGGCGCCCTCGGCGATACCGGCAAACGCATATGCAAGGCTGACCGAGATCTCCTTCGACACCGAACTGACCGTGTCGCTGCCGCCGGCGAACCCGAAATACGCGGCCGAAATCAACCAGGTGAACGAGATCGTCGCCGCGATCGCCGCGAATGCCGAGACCCCGGTGAAGCTGAAGGTGGTGAACGCCGACGGGAGCGCCGACCTGAAGCTCGCCGTGCTGAGCGAGCAGGACGTGAGCCGGATGATGGCAGCCGACGCCGCGAGCGCGGGCAAGCAGCCGGCCCTGCCGGCCGGCGCCGCACCAAGCGACGCACCGCGGCTGTGGCTGCTGCCGCCGACGGCAGAGATATCGCTGCAGACCGGGCGCAGGCCGCCTTCGATCGGATTTGCGGGCAGCACGCCGGAAGGGCTGACCGGGGAGGTTGCCGACAGCCTGGTGCGGATATTCCGCGCGACCAACCTGGCGCGGCTGGGCGCCGCCTCAACCTTCAGTCCATCGGAGTTCGAGGTGAACTTCCGCATCGTGCGGCCCGGCGCCGCCGACCAGTCGGTGCTGAGGGCCGGCACGATGCCGCGCGTGCACCCGAGCGACCAGGTGCACCTGGCCGCGCAGAACGCATCAGGCAAGCCGGTGGACATGAACGTGCTCTACATCGGCAGCGATTATTCGATCAGCTACATGTACGGCGAGCGGCTGCATCCGGGCAGCAAGATCGACATACCGCTGCTCGAATTCAACGAGACGAGCTACGGGGTGGAGCGCATGGTGGTGGTGCTGACCGAAGGCGCCGCGCTGAGCACCTTCGAGGATTTGAGCTTCCTGGAGCAGGCGGGCGTGCGCAACGTGACACGATCGGCCTCACACCCGCAGGGCTTTGCCGGCCTGCTGCGCGACATCGCCGACGCGCCGGCGACGCGCGGCGCCATGAGGCTGGGCGGCGGCCAGAGCGCGAAGGGCGCGCTGCTGATCTATCCGATGGAGAACATGCCGCGCGGCTGAGCCGGGCGGCATTTCGGGAAAGCGCGGGCGAGGGCGTTCGATACATGCTGACGAGACAGGCATTGCTTGGCGTAGCTATCTGGCTTGCGGCCGGCTCGCCCGCGCTGACGGCCGAATGCGGCCTCTGCGCCAAGGCGGTGGTGGTGACACCCGAGCTGGCGACGTGCTTCCTAGAGAAGTACCCGCAGCTCTCGGCGCGCGCCAACAGCGCGGTCGCCATCGACCTCGCCGACTGCCCGCAGGAGGAGGAGCGCGCGGTGGTGCCGGCGCTGCGCGGCCCGCAGGCCGCCCCCACCGAGGCGCCCAGCCTGCGCTTCATCCTGTCGCTGCCACAGCTTGCCTGCCTGAAGCGTAAGCTCGAGGAGCCGGGCCTGGTGCTGGACCCGTCGGCCAGGATCGACCTGGAAGCCTGCCAATGAGCAAGATGCCGGGAAAGACGGGGGGCATCACGGAGGGCGGCGCGCCGGGCACGACCCCCACCGCGACCCCAGGCAAGGCGCCGCGGAAGATCGAGCAGCTGCCGGAGACGTTGGACGCGATGCCGCAGGTCAGCCCGCAGGAGATCAAGGCGGAGTCCAACCCGTTCACCTCGCGCGACTGGCGCATGCTTGCCTATGCGTGGATGGGGCTGGTGGTGCGCGGCATACTGATCGGCGGCGCGGCGTTCACCATCATCCAGTTCCTCGACGCCAAGGAGGAGAAGCGGGTGGAGCGCACGCTGCAGCTGGTGGAGCTTTGGGAGCGCGCCGAATACCAGGACGCGCAGCGCGCGGTCTCGGCGCGGCTCGACGCGCTCAACGCCAAGTATGCGGGGCTGATCGGGTCGAGCCCCAGCGCGGCGGAGCGCACCGTATATCTGGACCAGGTGGGCATCGAGGCGATGACGGAGCAGGGCGGCGACCTGCCGCTGCCGGAGTTCCGCGCCGCCTTCGACCGCGTGCTCTATTTCCTCAACCGCATGGCCTTCTGCGTGGAGGGCAACCTGTGCTCGCGGCGGATGGTGGACGGCTATTTCGGCGACTTCGCCGGCTCGTTCTGGGACTATTTCCGCGGCTTCATCGAGCAGCAGCGGGCACGCGGCGAAGCGGGCCTGGCGGCCCCGCTCGAAGGCTATGTCGCCGGCCTGCCCGCGCGCGAGGGCCGCTAGGTGCTGGCCATGACATCCATGCTCGGCCGGCTGCTCGCAATCTCGCTTGCCGCTTCGGCGCTGTGCGGGGCGGGCGCGGCCGCGGCGCAGGACGCCCCGGAGTTCTTCCTCGACCTCGACACGGGCGGGCACCGCGCGACGATACGCGACCTGGCCGCTACGCCGGACGGCGAGCTGCTGGTGTCCGCGTCGGAGGACAAGACGATCCGCGTGTGGGACTGGCAATCCGGCGTGACCATCCGCACCATACGCGGCCAGATCGGGCCCGGCAGCGAGGGCAAGGTCTTTGCGGTCGACATCGCGCCGGACGGACAGACGCTGGCGGCGGGCGGCTATTTCGGGCCCGGCCTCGGCGACAAGCCGCCCTATGGCGACGTGAGGCTGTTCGACCTGCGGTCGGGCCGCATCACGCAGGTGCTGAAGGCGGGCGAATACGCGATCTACGACCTCGACTTCTCACCGAATGGCGGGCTGCTGGCGGCGGGCGGCGGCGACGGCTTTGCGTATCTGTGGCAGCGCCCGGCCGAGACGGGCGGCCAGTGGACGCTGCGCGACAGGCTGGACGCCGATTCATGGCGCATAGAGCGGCTTGGCTTCGCGCTGGGCGGCGACAGGCTGGTGGCGCTGACGCAGGACAACGGGCTGCGGCTTTGGGACGTGAACGACAAGCGGGAGATCGAGGTCGCCGAGGCAGAGGCGCTGCGCGACGTGCCGATGCAGGCACTGGCGGTGAGCCAGGACGGCAGCCGCTTCGCGACATCGGCCGCCGACGGCCAGCTGCATGTGTGGAGCGCGGCCGACGGCGCACTGGTGAAGAAGCTGGCCGACCCCGGATTCCGCGCCGACGCGCTGGCGTTCACGGCGGACGGTTTAAAGCTCGCGATCCACTGCGGATACCGCTGCGGCAGCGCCAACCGCAGTGTCGTGATCGACATAGAGACGGGAGCCGCGAGCCGAGAATATCGCGGCCATGACGGCTCGGTGACCGCCACCCTGCTGATGCCGGACGGCAAGACCCTGGCCACGGCGGGCGGCACCGCACACGAAATCCATCTGTGGGACGCAGCCACCGGCGCACGCAGGACGGTGCTGAAAGGCGCCGGGCTGCCGGTGACGGCGGTGGCCATGGACAGCGACGCAGGGCTGATCGCCTGGGGCAACGACAATCCATGCCCCGAAGCCTTCGCCTGCCCCGAGACGGCGGGGGTGCTGTCGCAGCAGATGCGGCTGCCTTCCGCGCAACGCAGCTTCGAGAGCCCGCAGCCGGCCGGCCCCGAAAGCGCCCGGCTTCGCAGGTCGGTGCAAGAGCGCGACGGCTTCGCCATCCACGCCAGCGCCGGCGGCGACCACGATTTCGAGAACGCGGTGCTGGATATCACGAAGGATTCCTCACCTGTCGGGTCGATCGAGAACGACGCGGAAACCGGGTATGTGCACGCGGCCTACACGCTGCTTCAGACCGCGCCCGAACTGGTAACCGGCGGCGGCGACGGGACGCTGATCGCCTACAGCCGCGACGACGGAAAGTTTGCCGGCGAATTCCTGGGAGGCCATACGGGCGAGATCCACGCCATGGTCGAAGCGCCGCGCGCGAAAATGCTGGCGACCGCCAGCGCCGACCAGACGATAAGGCTATGGAACCTGACGTCGCGCCAGCTGATCGCCAGCATGTTCGTCGCCGACGCGGGCTGGATCATCTGGACGCCGCAGGGCTATTTCACCTCGTCGGGCCGCATGGACCGCCTCATCGGCTGGCACGTGAACCAGGGCCAGGACAAGGAGGCGCGCTTCGTGCGCGCGCAGCAACTGCGCGAACATTTGCACAGTCCAGAGATCGTGCGGCGGGCCATCATTCTGGGCAGCGCCAGCCAGGCCGCGCAGGAGCTGCGCGGCACGGACGGGCAGCTGGCCGAGCTGCTTGAACGCAGGCCTCCGGAATTTTCCGTGCAGCTGGCCGAGGGCGTGACCGCGCCGGAGGGGTTCGTGGCCGTGGAGATCGTGGGTGCGGCGGAAGACGGCGCCGAGGCGGCGGAGTTCAGCGTTCTCGCCAACGACCGGCGCATCGCGCAGGTTGCCTCACGCTCGGCAGGCGGCCGCACGATCCTCGAAGTGCCGGTGGAAGACGGCACCAACGAGATCCTGATCACCGGCCGCAACGAATTCGGCTATGTGACCGAGCGCGGCGTGACCGCGCTCTCCAGAAAGCGGAGCGCCGACGAGAAGAAGGGCAAGCTCTACGTGGTGGCGGTGGGCGTGGAGGAATATCCGCTGCTGCCGTCGGACTGCAACGGCCGCTCGTGCGACCTGGACTACCCCGTGGACGACGCCGCCGAGTTCCTGCGCGTGGTGGCCGAGCGCACCGCCCCGCTCTACCAGGGCATGGAGGCGCTGGTCATGGTGAATCGCGACGCGCTGGACGAGAACCCGGAACGCGCGGCGCTGGTGGAGCGGCTGGCCGGCGACCGCGCGATCCTCGATCCGGATTCGCGCAATGTGGCCGACGAGATCGTCGACTTCCTCGACCTGCCGGGGCCGGACGACACGACGATCGTGTTCGTGGCCGGGCACGGCATCAACATCGACGAGGACTATTACTTCATCCCCACCGACGGGCGGAAACAGGACGGCGACCGCTGGCGCCGGTCCTCGCTGGTGGACTGGAGCGACATCCAGAAGGCGGTGGAGCGCGCGAAGGGCCGGCGGATCATGGTGCTCGACACGTGCCATGCCGCCAACGCGTTCAACCCGCGGCTGGAAAAGGAAGCGGCCGATGCGCGGATCGTGGTGTTTTCGGCGACCGCGGCCAACAACACGGCGCAGGAGCTGCCCGATCTCGGCCACGGCGTCTTCACCTATTCGCTGATCGAGGGGCTGAAGGGCGCGGCCAACAACCGCGGCGACGGCGTGCGCGTGTTCGGCCTGGTGGACTATGTGTCGGTGGAAGTGGAGCGGCTGAGCCGCAGCCAGCAGCAGCCGTTCTTCTATACCACGCCGACGACCAACTTCCTGCTGGCGCAGCCGTGAGGCTGTGCCTCGCCTGCATGGCCGCAGCACTGTGGCTGCTGCATGCCGCTTCGGCCGCGGCGCAGACGGTGGCCTGCCCGGCCGGAGATGGCGACTATCCAAGCCTCTATCTCGACGAGAATCTGTTCGGCGACGCCATCGCCACGGCCGCGACTTTTCCCACGCCGAACGCGCGGCCCACGGGCGTGACCGTCCCGCACCACCTGCTGGCGGCGAAGCTGGTGGCGGGAGGCATCCGGCTGGCGGCGGGCGGCGGCTATGACCGCATCGTCCTGCTGTTTCCCGACCATTTCAAGCAGGCGCGCAAACCCTTCGCCACCACGACGCACGGCTTCGAGACGGTCTACGGCCGGGTGGAGACCGACGCGCAGGCCGCCATGCTGCTGGCGGGCGCGTCCGACACGGTGGAGCTCTCCTGCCTGTTCGGCAAGGACCACGGAATTCATGCGCTGCTGCCCTTCATCCGTCACTACCTGCCAAGCGTGCCGGTGCTGCCGGTGGCGGTGTCGATACGCTCGTCGCGGGCCGAGTGGGAGACGCTGATCGCCGCGCTGTCGCCGATGGCCGGGGAGCGCACGCTGATCGTGCAGTCGACGGACTTTTCGCACTACCTGCCCCACCACGAGGCGCGGCAGCGCGACCAGCAGACGCTGAACATACTGGCAGCGGGCGACCTCGACGCGCTGGCCGCGCTGTCGCAGCCGGACCACATGGATTCGATCGGCGCGATGTATGTGCAGACCGCGCTGCAAGCCCGCCGGCACGCGGCGCGGCCGGTCGTGCTGGCCAGCGAGAACAGCCAGCAATATGTGCAGCAATTCGTCGCCGAGACGACGAGCTACATGGTGCTCGCCTTCTCGCCCGAGAGTCCTGGCGCGGGCTTTCAGCCGCTGCCCGGCGGCGAGCGGCTGTTCGTTGCGGGCGACACGTTCTTCGGCAGGGCGATGACACCGGCGCTGCTGGACGAAGCGGGAGCCGACCGGGTGGCGGATGCTGTGCTTGCCGTGACCGGCGGGGCGCCGCTGGTCGTCAATCTGGAAGGGGTGCTGCTGCCGGACGTGCCGCGCGAGATCGAGCACATGGTGCTGGCGATGCCGCGCGGCCTGGCGACGGACTGGCTGAAGCGGCTGAACGTGCGCGCGGCCGGATTGGCCAACAATCATGCCATGGACATCGGCCCATCCGGCTTCGCCGAGACCACGGGGGCGCTGGACGAGGCTGGCATAGGCTGGTTCGCGCAGGGCGACGCGCTGGAGCTGCCGGGGGTCACGCTGGTGGCCCTCTCCGACCACGGCTCCAACGCCTCGCAGGAAACGCGGCTGCTCGACGCCGGCCTGCTCGACCGGCTGCTGCGCGAAGACGCGGGGGTGCCGGTGGTGGCCATGGTGCACTGGGGCCGCGAATACGGAACCGAACCGGAAGCGAGGGAGATGGAGCTTGCCGAGGAGATGCGCCGGCGCGGGGTGGCCGCCATCCTGGGTGCGCACCCGCACCGGGCGAGCGCGGCGGTGAAGCAGCTCGGCGGCGGCGACGTCGCGATGATCTATTCGCTCGGCAATTTCCTGTTCGACCAGGGCCGCGACAAGGCAAGCGGCGCGCTGGCCGAACTCACCCTGTTCGGGCAGGGCACGCTGTTCGTGCGGCAGGTTGCGCTGCCGAACCTGTTCGACGTGGCGCGCGGCCTCAGCAGGTAGAGCCGAAAGCGGGATCGAGGTAGCAGGCCGGCAGCGGAACGTCGCTGACGAAGCTCGGCCAGCGCTGCTTGAAGTAGAACAGGCTGACCGGCTTGGACCGGCGGGTGCTGCCGTCGGCGAAGTGGGCGGTGGCGGTGAACTGGTGGAACGCCGACATTTCCGACGAGATCTTCAGCCGCGCCGTGTAGTCCTTGACGTTCTTGTTGCCGCGCACGGGCAGATCGATCGAATAGTCGGAGCGGTTTGTCGGCAGCTTCACGTCGACGTAGCGCAGCGCATCGACCGGCGGATAGCCACCGTCGCCGCATTCGGCCAGCACCTCCGGCACCTCGACGACGGCCAGCATGATGTCGACCTCGAAGGGCTCCTTGACGGGGTATGTGTTGCCCGCGTCGTCGGCATACTGGTACTCGATCTCGCCGCTGGCGGTCGTGGACAGGATGTCCTCGCCGTGGACGAATTCCGCGATATCGCCGAAGCCGACGGAATTGAACACCTGGGCGCGGCATACGCCGAGCTGCTCGCGCGAGCGGCACTCGAAACGCTCATTCGCCAGCTTGTCGGTGTTGACGCCCGCCTCGCGCAGCGGCTCCAGCAGCGACACGTCGGCCCCGTCGTCGAAATCGGGCAGGGAGAGGCCGTAGGTCGGCGAAGCCTCGCCCGGGCGCTCCGGACTGGTGAAGCGGACCGAGAGCCGCGGGTTGCGGACGCCGCCCCAGCCCCAGTTGACGAAATTGAAGGTGGGCCGGAACGCCACGCAGCCGGTGTGCTTCTTCAGCGTCAGCATGGGCTTGCGGTAGGCGAGGCTGGTGGCCACGTCGAGCGACATGCCTTCGAGCTTCACGCGCGAACCGTCCGTGGTCTCCACATCGACCTGGACGAAGGCGAAGTCGCGGTCCCAGTCGCGCGCGTAGAGGTAGTCGTCGTCGCGGATGAGGGCCGAACCGCTCCATGCATCGTTGAAGGCCTGGTCGGCGGGGAAGATCGCCACGTCCTCGTCGCGCACCAGGTGCTGATACTGGATTTCCTGCTGGCTTGTGATGCGCTGGTCGATGACCACGGACATGTCGACCTTGCCGGCATCGCCGCCGCCCGCCTGGGCGCGGACGAGGCCGCCCACCGTCGCGTCGGCCAGCACGTCGGGCCGGGCACCGCCGACCTCCCTGCCCTCGCGCCATTGCGAGGCGTATACGGTGCCGCCGGGCAGCCGCGTGGTGCCGCTGCCGTGGCGAAGGCCGTCGCGGAAATCGCCTTCATAGATGGAGCCGTCGCGCGCCAGGAGCCGGCCCCGGCCATGCGCCCGGCCGGCCACGAAAGCGCCTTCGTAGCGGTTGGCGCGCTCGTCCAGCGAGACGCCCTCGCCCTCGAGCAGGCCGGCCTTCCAGATTCCTTCGAGGTAGGCGCCGGAGCGCAGGTCCAGCCGTCCACGCCCTTCGGGCAGGCCGTCGCGCATCTCGCCGACATAGGTGCTGAATACCGTGCGGGGGTCGTAATTGGCGGAGCCGCGCACGCGCCAGACGAGGCGCCCCTTGCCGGTGGCGGCGTTGGTCAGCGGATCGATCCCCGGCCAGTTTCCGGCCGCCGGCTCCCAGACGAAATCGAGGTTCCTGGCCGGCTGCATATCGACGACGCGAACCTTGACGCGGGTGACGGAGCGGGAGCCGGCGTCATAGATCACCTGCACGCGCTCAGCCCAGCGCTGGCCGTCCGGCGCGGTTTCGCCGGCCTGCGCGACGGCCGCCGCAAGCAGCACCGCGGATGCCGCGACAATCAGTTTGAGGCGTCTCATGAACCCGGGCCCCCGCTCAGTTCCCCAGAGTCAATAGAGCAGGCGGCAGCCGGCTTTTCAACATCAAAGGCCGGCTCCGGCGCGGTGGCGCGACCGCTCCAAGGCCGCCGAGCCGCCTATCGGACCAGCGCCCGAAGCCAGTCGAAATAGACCTCATTGATGCGAACGGCCGTGTTGGCGATCGGGTTTTCTGCGACATTGACGCCGTAGATCAGGGGCTCGTCCGTCGCTGCGTCGCGCGCATAGACGGCGCTGCCGCTGGAGCCCGGAAAGGTGTCGCAGGAATACTGGAAATACATGAAGCGGATGTCGGCCGCCGCGACATCGCATCCGGCATGCCACATCGTTCCGCCGGGCTTGTCGCCGGGATAGCCGACGATGTTGGCGTAGAAATCGCCGGGCTCGTCCTCGTAGCCATAGGCGAGCCAACCGAGGTCGTCGCCCGCCGGCCGTTCGAGGATGACGACCGCGATGTCCCACGGGACGACCGAACCGTAATAGCCGAGATAGTTGGAGACGTAGCCGTCGAAGATATGCGCGGTCTCGAACCTGTAGACGCCATAGGGGGCGTCGCGCATGCTGTTGAGGGCCGGCACGAACACGATATCGTCGAGCCAGCCGCCATCGTCATGGCTGTACAGGCAGTGGGCGGCCGTCAGCACGGTGCGCGGGCCGACCAGCGTGGCCGAGCAATTGCCCACCTTGCCGGAACGGGTGACACCCTGCAGCAGGCCGATCGCGCGGAAGGGAAAGGCTGTTGTATCGGCCACCTGCACGCGGTCGTCCACGCCGAACACCTGGCGTTGCGCACCGTCATCGGCCGGCGCGGCGGCGCGGGGCGAAGGGCCTGCCCGGCGCAGCGCCCGCAGCACGCCTTCGCCCGCGGGCTTGCGCGTTTCCGCGCCATCGCGGCTGCGGCTGATAGTGCCGAAGCCGCGCTCCAAGGCCTGAGGGTCGGGATCGAGGCCGCGTTCGGCGCCATCGTCCTCGAGCTTCGGGATTTCGATCGGCGCGCCGGGCTTCGGCGCTTCGCCAGTGGCGGCGCGCACGGGAACGCCCACTCCCCCGCTGCCTGCCGAGCGTTCGCCCGCCAGCGCACCGCTGGCCAGGGCAAGTGAAATCGCGGCGTACGCCGCAAGCGCGATATGACGTTGTTTCACGCAATTCTCCCAAGCCTGCTTCGGGCCAGACTCAATACCGGATCATGTCGGGATGATGGTCGAACCGCCCGCCGGGACGAACTAAGAGGGCCAGGCGCGAGCCTCGGGCAAGCCGAAAATGACATAGGGTATGCCCCAGCGTCAGAAATGCCGCAAATTGTCCAAGATTGCCGTGAAAAACCATTTCCGGCCGGACGTTTACGGGCTTTAAATGGCTGGCCACCGCCCCGCTGCCGGCTGGGCGGCAATGCTTTGGGTATGTCTCAGGAGGACACCTTGATCAATACGATTCACGGAATGTGCGCGGCATCGCTGCTTGCGCTGACGATGTCGGCCGCTCCGGCATGGTCGCAGGACGCGGAACCACGCCCCGAGCTTTCGCCGATGAGCCGCGTTCCGGCGCTGCGCATGGAAAAGGCGAAAGAAGACGGCGGCGACCGGGTGTTCGGCGGCAAGGAAGCCAAGAAGGGCGCTTGGCCGTTCCAGGTGGCGCTGCTCACCAGCGACGCGCTGGACGACAGCGCGGATTCGCAGGCCAATGCGCAGTTCTGCGGCGGCAGCCTCATCGCCCCGCAATGGGTTTTGACCGCGGCGCATTGCGTGGTCCAGTACGGCGAGACGATCACGCCGGATTCGGTCACGATCCTCACCGGAGCGACCGAACTCGTCGAGGGCGAGCGCCATGCGGTGGCCGAGGTGCATGCGCATGAGGGCTACGACACCTCCACGCTCGACAACGACATCGCGCTGATCAAGCTGGCCGAGCCGGCCAAGGCCACGACCATCGCGATGGCCGACGCCAACGTGGAAACCGGCGCTGCCACCGTCATCGGCTGGGGACTGATGGAGAACGGCTATTTCCCGATGAACCTGATGGAGGCCGACATCGAGCTGACCTCCAACTCGGCCTGCAACGCCGGCATCAAGGAAATCTACGCGCGCGACCTCGGCAACGTTCTGCGGCAGTATTCCTGGCGCATGCGCTATTCCGACGCCGCGGTCGACGAGGCCACCAAGGCGATCGCCGCGACGATGCGCGACCCGCTGACCGCCAACATGCTTTGCGCCGGCACGACCACCGGCGTGCGCGACGCATGCAACGGCGACAGCGGCGGCCCGCTCTTCACCATGAAGGACGGCAAGCCCATGCAGGTCGGCGTGGTGAGCTGGGGCGAAGGCCCGATGGACGGCGGCGCGGCCTGCGGCCATGCCAATGCCTATGGCGTCTACACGCGGCTGGCCAACTACAAGGACTGGGTGGCCGGCAAGATGGGCAAGTAGGCCAACCGCCTGACCCCAATCGAATGCTGAAGCGGCGGGGCATGCCCCGCCGCTTTCTCATATGTGGGTGACCATGCGGTGGGTCGGCGGATGCACCATGCGCACCAGCGTGACCGGCGCCTCCGCCAGCCAGGTGAGCCTTTCGCCGATGAAGACGGGCGCGCCGGGCTGAAGGCCCAGCAGCTCGGCTTCGCCGGGCGTCGCCGGCGCCGCGAAGAACGAGAACTCGGCGCGCGAGAAGGGCGCGTGCTCGACCAGCCATTCGTTGGGGCCGACCGTCTCGAAGCTTTCGCCGGCCGCCGCCGGCACGGCCGCGAGGCTGATCCAGCGGTCCTCGAACTGATAGGGCGCGCGGTCGGCCGTATGCAGGCAGCGCAGGTGCAGCATGTCGGCGCGGCCCTGCAGACCAAGCCGCGCCCTGACGATCTCCGGAACCTTCGCTTCCTGCCGGCTGAGCAGGGCGTAGCCGTATTCCGCGCCGCGCGCCTCGACCTCCTGCCGAACCAGCGGGATGACGAAACGCGCCTCGCGCACCGGGTGCAGCGCCACGCGGCTGCCGGCCTTGCGCTTGCGCTCGACCAGGCCGGAGCGCGCGAGATCCTGCAAGGCGCGGTTGACGGTGGCGCGCGCCACGCCGAACTCCGCCGCCAGTTGCTCCTCGCCGGGGATCGCCAGGCCGGGACGCCATTCGCGCGAAGCGATGCGGCGCGAAAGCTCGGCCCGGATGTCGAGCCACGATGTGCGGCGTTGAATGGTCACAGCCGGCTCCGGATCGACGCGAGGCACTGGCGGTAGCGCGCCGAAAGCGCGTCGCGGGCGATGTGGCGGCGGCCGCGCACCACATGCCGGCCGGCCGCCCACACGTCGGAGACGGCTTCCCGGCCACCGGTGAAGATCCAGTGGTCGAGCAGCATGTCGCCCACAGGGGCGTCGTCGAGCGCGGCCGGATCGAGCGCGACGAGATCGGCCCATTTGCCGGGCGCGATCGCGCCGCTGTCGCGGCCTAGGGCCTGCGACCCGCCGGCGAGGGCATGACCATAGAGGTTGGCGCCGCAGGACTGGTCGGTGGCGGCAAGCACGATGCGGGCGCGGTCGCGCAGGCGCTGCGAATATTCCAGCTGGCGCAGCTCCTCGTTGAGGGTGATGCGGATGTTGGAATCGGAGCCTACGCCGAGCGTGCCGCCCGCCCTGGTGTAGCGCGCGCCGTCGAAGATGCCGTCGCCGAGATTGCCTTCCGTCACCGGGCACAGGCCGGCCACGGCGCCGCTCGCCGCCAGCCGAAGCGTCTCGTCCGGCTGCAAGTGCGTGCAGTGGATGAGGCACCAGCGCGGGCCGACATCGAAATTGTCGAGCAGGAACGTCATCGGCCTGGCGCCGAACACGGCCATGGTCTCGGCCACCTCGCCCTCCTGCTCGGCGATATGCATGTGAATGGGCGCGGCCGGCATCATGTCGGCCAGGCGCGCGAGGTCGTCCCGCCCGACGGCGCGGAGCGAATGCGGTGCGAGCGCCAGGCGCGCATCGCCCGGCAGCGGCCGCAGCGCCTCGCCGGTGCGGCCGAGCAGACTTTCGAAACGGTCGAGGCCGTTGCCGAAGCGCAGCTGCCCGCCCTTGAGAGGGCGGCCATCGACGCCGCCTTGGGCGTAGTGCACCGGCACGAGCGTGAGGCCGATGCCGCTAGCCGACGCGGCGGCCGCGATGCGGGAGGAAAGTTCGCCCAGGTCGGCATAGGGCACGCCGCCCGGCTGGTGATGCAGGTAGTGGAATTCGGCGACGGCCGAGAAGCCGGCTTCCAGCATCTCCATGAAGGCAAAGGCCGCGATCGCCTCGATCTCGTCCGGCGTGAGGATGTCGAGGAAGCGGTACATGGTCTCGCGCCAGGTCCAGAAGCTGTCGCGTTCGGCCGGGCCGCGCCGCTCCGCCAGCCCCGCCATGGCGCGCTGGAAGGTGTGGCTGTGCAGGTTGGAGGCGGCCGGCAGCAGCGCCGGCAGGCGCATGTCGCCGGCCTGCATCCCGCAATCTGCCACAATTTCGGCGATGCGGCCGTCAGGGCCGACGGTGACCCGCACATTGTCGGTCCAGCCGGAGGGCAGAAGGGCGCGCTGGGCAAAGATGGCGGTCATCAGGCATTGTCCGTTGACTTATTATGTCTGCACATAATAGCATTATTCGTGATTTAAGGAACCGGCATCCGCATCCGATGGCGAAAAAGCTGTTCACCGACATGAGGCTTGCGACGATGCGGCCCGGAGAGGCCGTGGCGGACGGGCTCGCGGTAGGCGTCGAAAGCGGGCGCATCGCCATCGTCGGCACTGCCGACACATTGCCGCGGGAATGGCAGCGCGCCCGCCGGGAAGAGCTGGGCGGCCGCCTCGTCACGCCGGCGCTGGTCGACTGCCACACCCATCTCGTCTTCGGCGGCAACCGTGCCAATGAATTCCGCATGCGGCTGGAAGGCGCTTCCTACGAAGAGATTGCGCGCGCCGGCGGCGGCATCGTGTCGACGATGAAGGCGACGCGCGCGCGCTCCGCCGAGGAGCTGGTGGAGGCCGCCCTGCCGCGGCTCGACGCGCTGCTGGCCGAGGGGGTCGGCACAGTGGAGATCAAGTCCGGCTACGGCCTGACCATCGAGGACGAGCTGAAGATGCTGCGCGCGGCGCGCCGGCTGGGCGAGGTCCGCCCGGTGCGGGTGCGCACCAGCTATCTCGCGGCGCATGCGCTGCCGCCGGAATACAAGGGCCGGCACGACGCCTATCTGGACGAGGTGGCGCTGCCAGGCATGGAAGCCGGCCATGCCGAAGGGCTGATCGACGCCGTCGACGGGTTCTGCGAAGGCATCGCCTTCTCCGCCGCGCAGGTGCGCCGCGTGTTCGAGCGGGCGCAGGCGCTCGGCCTGCCGGTGAAACTGCATGCCGAGCAGCTTTCCAATCTGGGCGGGGCGAAGCTCGCCGCCTCGTTCGGCGCACTGTCGGCAGACCACCTCGAATATCTCGACGCCGCCGGCGCGCAGGCCATGGCCGCCGCCGGCACGGTGGCGGTGCTGCTGCCCGGCGCGTTCTACTTCCTGCGCGAGAGGCAGGCTCCGCCGGTCGCCGCAATTCGCGCAGCCGGCGCCCGGATCGCGCTGGCCACCGACTGCAACCCCGGCTCCTCGCCGCTGGCCTCGCTGCTGCTTGCCATGAACATGGGCTGCACGCTCTTCGGGCTGACGCCGGAGGAGGCGCTGGCCGGCGTCACCCGCGAGGCCGCCGCAGCACTTGGCCTTGGCCACGAGATCGGCACCATCGAGCCGGGAAAACGCGCCGAACTCGCCATCTGGGACGTCGAGGACCCGGCCGAGCTCTCCTACCGCATCGGGTTCAACCCGCTCCACCGCAGGATCATCGAGGCATGACCATCACCCTCCACCCGGGCGCCGTTCCGCTTGCCGAGCTCGAAACGATCTACCGCACGGCGGCGTCGGCCCGGCTCGACGAGAGCTTCCGGCCGGGGATCGTGGCTGCCGCGCAGCGGATCGCGGCCATCGCCGGCGGCGAGGACGCGGTCTACGGCATCAACACCGGATTCGGAAAGCTCGCCTCGGTGCGCATCGCGCCAACCGACCTGGAGACGCTGCAGCGCAACCTCATCCTGTCTCATTGCTGCGGCATCGGCGCGCCGCTGGCACCCGAGATCGTGCGCCTCATCATGGCGCTCAAGCTCATCTCGCTGGGGCGCGGCGCGTCCGGCGTGCAACCTGCAACCGTGGCGCTGATCGAGGCGATGCTGGAGCGCGGCGTGGTGCCGGTCATCCCCGAAAAGGGTTCTGTCGGCGCGTCGGGCGACCTCGCGCCGCTGGCGCACATGACGGCCGCCATGATCGGCGAGGGCGAAGCATGGTTTGCCGGCGAAAGAATGCCCGGCGCGGCCGCGCTTGCCAAGGCTGGGTTGGCGCCCATCCGCCTCGCCGCCAAGGAAGGGCTCGCCCTCATCAACGGGACGCAGGTTTCCACGGCGCTGGCGCTTGCCGGCCTGTTCCGCGCCCACCGCGCCGCCAACGCGGCACTCATCACCGGCGCGCTGTCGACCGACGCGGCGATGGGTTCGTCCGCGCCGTTCCATCCGGAAATCCACCGCCTGCGCGGCCATCGCGGACAGATCGACACGGCTGCCGCACTGTGGCGGCTGCTGGATAATTCGCAGATCCGCGAAAGCCATCTGGAGGGCGACGAGCGCGTGCAGGACCCGTACTGCATTCGCTGCCAGCCGCAGGTCGACGGCGCCTGCCTCGACGTGTTGCGCATGGCGGCCGCCACGCTGGAGACGGAGGCCAACGCGGTGACCGACAACCCGCTGGTCTTGTCTGACGGCACGGTCGTTTCCGGCGGGAACTTCCACGCCGAGCCGGTCGCCTTCGCCGCCGACCAGATCGCGCTGGCCGTCTGCGAGATCGGCGCCATCGCGCAGCGTCGCGTGGCGCTGATGGTGGACCCGAAGCTCTCCTACGGGCTGCCGCCGTTCCTGGCGAAGAATGCCGGCCTGAACTCGGGGCTGATGATCGCCGAGGTGACCTCGGCCGCGCTGATGAGCGAGAACAAGCAGATGGCGCATCCGGCGTCGGTCGATTCCACGCCGACATCCGCCGACCAGGAGGACCATGTGTCGATGGCCTGCCACGGCGCGCGTCGGTTGCTCGGCATGACCGACAATCTGTTCGGCATCATCGGCATCGAAGCCGTGACGGCAGCGCAGGGCATCGACTTCCGCGCGCCGTTGACAACGAGCGCGGAGCTGACGCGCGCGCATGGCGCGATCCGCGGCGTGGTGCCGACGCTGGAGGCCGACCGCTACATGGCCGGCGACCTCGAGGCAGCGGCCGACCTGGTGCGGTCCGGCGCGCTGAATGCGAGCGTGAGCGACGGGATATTGCCGGGGTTGATGCCGTGACCCCGGTCCTCGTCTCCCCCGGCTCCTCGCCGATCATCCTCGCCTTCCCGCATGTCGGCACGCATGTGCCGGACGGCATCGCGGACACGCTCAACGACGAGGGCAGGAAACTGCGGGACACGGACTGGCATGTCGACCGGCTCTATGCCGGCCTGTTGCCCAAAGCGACGACGGTGCGGGCGACGTTCCACCGCACCGTGATAGACGCCAATCGCGACCCCTCCGGCGCGAGCCTCTATCCCGGCCAGAACACGACGGGCCTCGTGCCGCTGACCGATTTCGACAACCAGCCGCTCTGGCTGCCGGGCATGGAGCCGTCGCAGTCGGAGATCGCGCGGCGGCGCGAGGCTTTCCACGCCCCTTACCACCGGGCGCTCGCCGCCGAGATCGAGCGTGTGCGGGCAATCCATGGCATCGCGATCCTCTACGACTGCCATTCGATCCGCTCGCGCTGCCCATTCCTGTTCGACGGCGTGCTGCCCGACTTCAACATCGGCACCGACAATGGCCGCACCTGCGCGCCGGAAATCGAGCGGGCGGTGGCCGATACCTGCAAACATGCACCCGGCTACACATCGGTGCTGAACGGGCGTTTCCGCGGCGGCTGGACGACGCGCCATTACGGGCGTTCGCAGGACGGCGTGCATGCGATCCAGATGGAGCTGGCGCAGGCCACACATCTGGCAAGCGAGGCGCCGCCCTTCGCCTATGACGAGGGCAAGGCCGACCGGCTGCGCGTCCATCTCAGGGAAATTCTGGAGCGGATGGAAGATGTCGCCATAACGCTCGCCACCGGAGGCAAGGCATGACCGCATCCAACCCCCGCCACAACATCCGCGAGATCCGTGCACCGCGCGGATCCGAAATCAGCGCGAAGAGTTGGCTCACCGAGGCGCCGCTGCGCATGCTGATGAACAATCTCGACCCCGACGTGGCCGAAAACCCCAACGAGCTGGTCGTCTATGGCGGCATCGGCCGGGCGGCGCGCACCTGGGACGATTTCGACCGCATCGCGGCGACCCTGAGGACGCTCTCCGACGACGAGACGCTGCTGGTGCAATCGGGCAAGCCGGTCGGCGTATTCCGCACCCATGCGGACGCGCCGCGCGTGCTCATCGCCAATTCGAACCTGGTGCCGCACTGGGCGAACTGGGACCATTTCCACGAGCTCGACCGCAAGGGGCTGATGATGTACGGCCAGATGACGGCCGGGTCGTGGATCTATATCGGCACGCAGGGCATCGTTCAGGGCACCTACGAGACCTTCGTCGAGGCCGGCCGCCAGCACTATGGCGGCGACCTCAAGGGCAAGTGGATCCTCACCGCTGGGCTGGGCGGCATGGGCGGCGCGCAGCCGCTGGCGGCGGTCATGGCGGGGGCCTGCTGCCTCGCCATCGAATGCGACGAGACCCGCATCGATTTCCGCCTGCGCACGCGCTACGTCGACGCCAAGGCGACCTCGCTCGACGAGGCACTGGGCATGATCGAGCGCTGGACGAAGGCCGGCGAGGCAAAGTCGGTCGGGCTGCTGGGCAATGCGGCTGAGATCCTGCCGGAGCTGCGGCGGCGCGGCGTCAGGCCCGACATGGTGACCGACCAGACATCGGCGCACGACCCCGTCAACGGCTACCTGCCCAAGGGCTGGTCGCTGGGCGAGTGGCGGGCCAGGCGCGAGAGCGACCCGAAGACGGTGGAGAAGGCCGCGCGCGCCTCGATGCGCGAGCATGTGGAAGCCATGGTGGCCTTCTGGAACGACGGCGTGCCGACGCTCGACTACGGCAACAACATCCGCCAGGTGGCGAAGGAGGAAGGGTTCGAGAACGCCTTCGCCTTCCCCGGTTTCGTGCCGGCCTATATCCGGCCGCTGTTCTGCCGCGGCATCGGCCCGTTCCGCTGGGCAGCGCTCTCGGGCGATCCCGAGGACATCTACAGGACCGACGCCAAGGTGAAGGAGCTGACGCCGGGCAATGCGCACCTGCACCGTTGGCTCGACATGGCGCGCGAGCGCATCGCCTTCCAGGGCCTGCCGGCGCGCATCTGCTGGGTGGGGCTGGGCGATCGCCACAGGCTGGGCCTCGCCTTCAACGAGATGGTGGCGAAGGGCGAGCTGAAAGCGCCGGTGGTGATCGGCCGCGACCATCTCGATTCCGGCTCGGTCGCCTCGCCCAACCGCGAGACCGAGGCGATGAAGGACGGCACGGACGCCGTGTCGGACTGGCCGCTGCTCAACGCGCTGCTGAACTGCGCGAGCGGCGCGACATGGGTGTCGCTGCACCATGGCGGCGGCGTCGGCATGGGCTTTTCCCAGCATGCCGGCATGGTGATCGTGGCCGACGGCACGGAAGCGGCGGCGAAGCGGCTGGAGCGGGTGTTGTGGAACGATCCCGCCAGCGGCGTCATGCGCCACGCCGACGCCGGCTACGACATCGCGGTCGACTGCGCCAGGGAGAAGGGGCTGCGGCTGCCGGGCATACTCGGCAACTGATCAGGGCTGCGCCAGCGCCCGCTTGCGGCGCTCCAGCATCTCATCCGGCCAGAACTCCCTGCGGTCGTAGTATTGCGGGACGGCGGGCACGCCTTCCGGGAGGATCACCCAGGGCTGCTTGCTTTCGGTGAAGATATGGATCTCCGGCGGGCAGGCGTCGGGGTTCTCGAGCGTGCCCACGCGCACGAAGCGGAATTTAGGACCCGCCCCGGCGTAGACGCTCCACAGCGCCACCTTGCAGCGCGGGCAGCGGCTGATCTTCTGCCCCAGGCCGCTTTCGGACGGCGTGTCGACCACGTCCGGCTCGCCGTCGAGCAGCTCGACCTCGCTCGCCTCGATCAGCGCGTTCATCACGAAGGCCGAGCCGGTTTCGCGCTGGCACCAGCGGCAGTGGCACGCATGCACGAAGAGCGGCCGCGCGTTCAGCCGGTAGCGGATCGCGCCGCAGGTGCAGCGGCCTTCCATGTGCCAGCTCATGCGGCAGCCCGTCCCTGCTTGCTACCCCTCCGTCGCCGAGCGAGCGGAAGCGGCCGGCGCGGTTCATCCAGCCCTGATAGCCGGAATAGACCCCCTGCCGCCCGGTCGGGTTGAACTCGGCGTCCTTCACATGGAAGGCGCAGATGCGCTCGTGGTAGATGTCGATGAAGGCGAGATAGTCGAGCTGCTGCAAAAGGAAGTGCGACGGGTCGTAGTTGATCTGGCAGCGCTTGTGCCCGCCGACCGCCTCCAGGAACATCTCGAAGGTGGCGCCGTCGAACACGTCCTCGCCCGGATGGATCTCGTAGCCCATGTCGACGCCGTTCTCGTCATAGACGTCGAGGATCGGCTTCCAGCGCCGTCCCAGCTCGGCAAACGCCTCTTCGATCAGGCCGGCCGGGCGCTGCGGCCAGGGA